>BNJV01002373.1_pt1 | contig 22533 bp, 25 predicted proteins | sample 8540591 | NCBI WGS metagenome assembly BNJV01 (sample SAMD00202457, study PRJDB9452) | human saliva metagenome | host: Homo sapiens | reverse complement strand
ACCGGATACGATATTGCGCCATATAGCACCATCGACATCGCGCGCCCCGCGCCTGATCCAACACAAAGACAACCGCATGAGCGGACTGGTGACCACTGAGAGAAGAACCTCGTCCTCACTTCGGACGAGCTCACATGGACCCGGCTCACGCCGTGGCGAGGAATGACGGGGTCCTCGCCGGTGACGGTCTACGACTTCGCCTGGCGACGATGCGCTTCAACGAATCCGTTCGTGCGCCGACGTGTCGCCCTGCAGTCCACACGACATCAACAAGTGGATCACGGACAGCTCATCATGATCGGCTGCCATGCCCCGCCAAGCGCATCACCGTCGTCGCTCCCTTCACCCACCGCGCCAGACAAGAAGCACCAGGCCGCGAGCCCATCTCCGCTCGCCCTCATGGCTGACCTGCAACCGCGCCGCCTTACGCCGACCGTCATGAGCGTCGACCCGCACGCCTCGCAGGAGCAGGGCTTCGACGGCCCGGTCACCACCCTCGCGCCGGTCCTCAGAATACGTGCGCGGCCGCGTCGACCTGTCCAACACCGCTCCCGATCCGGACTCGCATCCGCGTCGCCGAGAAGCGGACAAAAGCTGGGTGCACGCCTCGGCCTTCGTCCACACAAGACCCGCGACAATACCCGCCCGAACGTCGCCGTCGCGAACCGCGTCGTCGGCGACGTCGCTTGCAATGAATGCGTCCGTAACGACATGACGACACCGCTTAAGACGATCACCGAGGCCATCAACGTCCTCAACAACGCTTACCAAGAAGGTCATCGTCGTTGCCACCACGGCATCCTCTCCGACCCCCGCCCGAAGCCTCTCCGAGTCCGGCCGCCGAGTTGTCGTCACCGACACCCCGCCGATCCCCGCTGAGAAGCGCTTCACAGCTCACCGTCCTCCATCGCGCCCCCGCCCGCGCGAACCTTTATACCCTCGAAGACGGTTCGGTCACATCGCTCTCAACCGAGCGCCCCGTTTCATCCGCCCCGCCGTGAGGTAACCTATTGGGGCTGTTCCGGCGAGGGCGGATCCGTATCCGCCGTTATCGACAGGGCCTGAATTGAATGCTCGCTTCTCCACCTGCCGACACCGACGCCGGACTGAGAAACGAAGGAAGACATGAGCAACAACCCCGTCCTGTTGCTGAAGAGCGTTCCGAGTTCGAAGCACGCTGCCCGTGCGCCCGCCGCGCCGGCAAGTCCCCACGGTCCTCACGGCCACGGCGCCACCGTCACCTGACGTTCCCGGCCACGACCTTCTCATCACCGCGGCCCAAGAACGCCCTCGCTGAAGATCGACGGCAGACCCAGCTGCCCTCGTCACACGCCCAAAAAAAAAAAAAACCCACCCTGCGCCGCGACATCCTGCACGCCGATTCCCTGGCCGTCAAAGCTTACGAGAAAGTCGACGCAGGTCCCTGCCGTCGTCAACAGCCCACCCCCGCACCGTCCACTGCTCGAGGAGTTCACCATCCTGGTGAAGGCCCCTGCCACCTCCATCCCGAGAACCTTACGTTTCCATCGAGGGTCTCGAGGTTCACCCGCGTCCACGTCTCCGACCTGAAGCTGCCCGCCTATTGTTGAGTCGAGTCGATCCGAGACGGTAATCGCCGCCGTTCAGAAGCCGCCCCGAGAGCCTGAGCCCGAAGCAACGAAGAGGCCGCCGAAGAGGCCGACGCGAGTGACACCGCGTAACACACGCTTCCACGAGGGGCGAGGCTGGAGCTCGCCCTCGTCGTATCTGCGATACCAAAGGCGAGCACCTTATCATTCCCTGCCTACGGAGCCACCACCAGGCCGCCGTCGCGGCCGCCGCCCAAGCTCCTCCTCGACCTGGCTGGCACGGACGCACCCTCCCCAGGGCACGGTTGAACGCCTGGAGGAGCCGGCCTCGCTATATCACGACCGGCCAGGCGCACCGCGACGGCGGCTTTCCCAGCTCCCGAGTTTGCCTCGAGGAAATCGCACCTCCCATCGGCCGCCGGGCCAAGATTCCATGGCCGCGATCGGCCCTCGCCGCCCACGTCTCGCGAACGCTTCGGGACGACGATCGTCGGCCCTTCGCGGCCGACCGATCGCCGCCCGCCGCGCGACGCCGTCGAGACCGCGATCGGCGCGCCCAAGACGGCTACGTCACACCATCGGCCTGACGCCCACCGAGGCCTCGACCGCCTACGGATACATCGCGCCCGCCCGCCCTACCGACAGGCCGTAGCCGACACGAGCGCGGCGCCCGCTGGTCGCCGAGTTCCAGGAGAAGCCGACGACACCGCCGCCCGCTGGCGTGGCAGCGGCTACCCAGAACGCGGGCATGTTCATCGTGTCGGCGGGCGTGCCGCTCCCACCCGCCCGCCTGTTGCCCGACATGCACGCACGCCTGGCACCATTGCGCGCAGGCACCCTGCTCGACGAGACGCTGGAGAACTGGCCACCTGACGAAGATCGCGACCACATCGCCGAACCCGTCGCCGCCGACGGGAGGGCCGTCGTTCCCGCCGACGCTCAGCTGGGCTGACGACCTAAGCGACTTCCGAGTTCCCCGACCGGCATCGTCGCAGGACGGCAACCAAGGAGGCGCTGCGTCGAACCCGACGGCGAATTCGGTCCCCACGCAAGACAGCGAGGGACCCCCTGTGCACTCGTCGGCGTGCCCGACGGCCGTCGCTTCACCCCGACGCTATCTCGCCACACGCCGCGACCACCGCCAGTCGGTGAAGGCCGTCGCCCATCAGCTCGCCGAACAGGGACGCTCCGACCCACCTGATCGCCTTCAGCGCTACTCAAGGCACCCCCTCACTCCCTGACGGTGGCCTGCCTCGCCGCGCTCGCTCGGGTGCGCCGCCCCGCCCGCCGTGCGGGCGTAGGCTGGTAGCGTGATGGGCAGCAACAAGCCCCGACGAAAGGCATCACACGAACAAGCGGACCATCGCCGCACTCGCAACCACCCTGCACCGCGGCCTCCTTGGCCCTCGAGCTTGCTCGACCGCGCCCACCGCCACCCCTGCGCCTGCGAAGGTCTGCGCCGCCATCTCCGGAGCCCACGGCGACGCCGCCGCCATACGGACCCTGTCGCGAGCGACGGCCTCGCCGAGCCGCGAACGACGCATCGGTCGCTTACGAGGTCAGCAGGTGCGACTCGCCCGCTGCGACCGCCGCACGCCCATCGTCACGGACTCGAATACGCACCACGATCTCCGATACGACAACAACCGAAGGCGCTTCGCCCGGGCGCTCTGTCGGCGCGCGGTCGCAACCCCCGAAGAACGGCCCATCGTCGACCGGACGCGCGCCCCATCAATACGCCTCCGCGCATTAACTACGGGCAGTCATCGGCGGCGCGCGCGACAACGTAACCAACTCGCAGATGTCCGCATTCCAGCGCGTGGACGCACAACCGCCAACGGAACGTCGATCGCGCCGGCTGGAACCCCGATGGCGACAAGCAATACGCGGGCAGCGCCGATGAAGTAAGGCCGCGACCGCCGACTTCATCGCCAGGGGCAGACATCATCGCCTCGCTTTACGATGCGAACAGCCGAGCTGTCACCGAGGGCAAAAACCGATGGCTCGCCCGTGTGGTCAGGCCTGACGAAGGCCGACCCGAGGGCCTGACCCGACGAGGCCCAGTCCGCTTACACCGCCCCGATGTCCGGCCAGCCTGCGCGCCGGTGAGCAGGCGACACCCAGTTCCCCACGCGCCCAGCTAACCAGATTCAGACGGTCCGCTCCGCCATCGGCGCCCCCAGCGATGCAACGCCGTCGACTACAAGACAGCGATGGACACCTCATCGCCCAGGCCAGCGCAGAGAAGGCCCGTCGTCCCGGTAAGTTAACATTCCCGGCGGCGTGTCCTCCCCACCGGATTCGCCTCACACCGATGCCTCCTCCGACCTTAACGTCCGACATGGCCTAACAGATCGCAGACGGGCGGCAGGTCATTCCACGCCTTTCGACGTGAGCTGGCGAACAGATTGCGCCCCGGACGCGTCCGGGCACACTTAATACGTCCGTCAGAAGGACCTAGAAACAGGTCGAGCGAAGATCCGCGAATCGCGCACGCCGACCGCGATCACGAGAGTCCTCATCGCCTCCTTCCCCGAAGCCCGTGCTGCGATGATAGAGGCAAAGCAGATTGTACGATGTCGCCGGTTCCCCAGCAAGCAGTGAAGAAAAGCCGAGGTGTCGGTCACCGGTAACAACCACGACATGCGGCGTACGCCCCTTCCTGATCAGATTCAGCTTCCGAACGTGCATCCCGAGCCTGTCCGAACGCAGCGCCCACCTGCACGAACACAACCGCATGAATGATCGGAGAAGACCGATTACGGCCAGCAACGGGAATATGACGCAAATCGTCAACGACGATTCCAGAATCACCCAGCCTGCGCAATCATTGGCACGCACGACGAGACATCCGAGAAAAATGTAGGAATTAAGCAGGACGGATCGAGCGCTTACCGATGGCACCGTCAATTCGTCAAGATGACGATAAGGCCCAAACTGAGAGGCCCCGGAGCTACCGCCAACGTTTAAAACGTCCCAGACACAGGACGTAGTGAAGAGAATGTGCGTCTGAGGAAAGGCACCGCAGCCTAAAGACGACCCGAACTCCATCCAACTTCCATCGCCTTCGTGAAGCTCAATGACCAGCAATAGACAGCGCAAAGTTCACACGACAACTTCTGCGACTTGTCAGCATTGCTCGCGACACCAGCTGAATCGACGGACAGTGTGTTGAACCGATGAGATCACGGTGAACAACCCCCGCGCAGCGAGATCAGACACGCGACTGCCTCACTCTCTTATCTGCGCGCGCCAACAACCGACGCAATCTGCAGGCCGACAGCCCGGCAACCGGAGTGAGCATCCAACCTGACGATACGACGCGTTCTCGCCCGGTAATCGCCAACATCATCACAAACCCCGATGCGAGCAGCCATGCTGACAGTCAGGCGAGATCACCAGAAAAGTCAGGATCGGGAGCCCTGCGCAATTGCCGATCCATTCACACCGCAGCCTACGCGCGGGCGCGGGTCTGTCCCAAATCCGCCTCCGTGCTTGAACCGCCGACGAGCCGGAGCAATACGGTTCGCCCAGCCTCAAACCCTTCCACCCGCCGTGCAGCCGAGATCGACCAAGGTCTCCCACCGTGGGCCGTGGCGCGGAAGATATTCAAAAGAAACCGAAACATCATCGCGGAAACCAACAGCAATGACACGACGACGAAGCTAAACACCAAAATCGAGGCCGAGAAGCCCACCGGCGAATAGCCGATCTCCGCCAAGGTCAACGCCCTGCGATATTCCTCAAACTTGGGATCGAGGAAGCCGCACGTTTTCAATCATGATGGCACGCGGGCGGACGACACGGACGAGTTCAATCATTGCGGGGAATCGCGTTCATCGTCAGCGCCGAGTTGCTCGGCGTAAGAAAAGGGCGGGACGGACACCTCCCGCAACTGGTGATCGACGCTGCGGTATTCGTGCGCGTGCTCAATCCACGGAACGACATCCCCTCGATGACATTCCAGTCGGGCCGGTTTTCGCGTATTACAGGCATGATGATCGATTTCAACGACGGCGAGGTGATCGAACCCTGCTCGTTCGAAGCCGAGGGCCTGGCCACCAGCACCGGCACAGATCTCAATCGATGTCAGAGCCATGTCCACCTTCCGCCACTGCAGTTCACCGGATGATTGTAGGGGAATGATGCGGGAGCAGGTCGGCGCCGAACTTTCTCGGTCGCAGGGTGTTTCACCATATGAGCAGGCTACGATCAGCCATGCTCATCTGCGTCTTCGCGTACGCTGATCGAGAACTAACTGTCCCCAGCGCGGCCAGCGCCGCCCCGCTCAAACCATCCGCGTCGAGTACGAAGGCCGGGTCCACGGTACACCCGCCGTGGACGGCCGGCAGGCAGAGAGCATCGGCCAGACGCTGTGCGGACATCCTGTTCAGGAGGACGTCGTGAGGGTACGCCCATCCGCGGAAATGACAGAGACAGAGAGCGGCGCCTCCTGACGACCGGAACGCCCAGGCGCTCCAGGAGAGTCACCAGCAGGCCCGAGGCTCGGAGATCGACACGGATGCCGGACGCGCCGGAAGCCTCCACAGATGCGATACGCGATGCGCAGCGGTCGACGTACGCGCCGATCATTCCGTCGCCACGCCGGACCCCCAGCCGTCCTCGCGCACGCGGGGAGGGACGAGCTCGTCCCCGACGCGACCACGGGCTCGTCGACGAGGGGCCAGCTCATGCGTCGGGGGCCAGCGCGCCCTCGCGCGAGCGGTCGATCGCGCGCCCGCCCAGGCAGATGAGCGCCGCCCGACGACACACGTACACGGCGCGTCCGCCACCATGCGCACGCGAAAAACGCCGTCAGGGAGCGGGAGCGCGCGGCGCAGGCAGTGAGCGTGCCCGCTTACCGCTGCTCGACGATCGCCGCGCCGTCGCCGCGCGTCCCTGATTCTCGGGGGCGTGAAGCCGATGATCAGGCGGGAAACGGCGCTTTCGCTACGCGCGGACAGGAAAGAAGCGATACCCGCAAACAGCGAGACGGGCTAGCACAGCGTGTCATGTGCTGAGGGTAACACCGAGTGCCTCCGCGCAAAACCGTGGTATCAGGAACGAGGCCGAGGCGTCGCCCGGAGGCGGACGGCGGGACGCACGGTGCACGCCGCTATCCCGAGGCATCCACGAAGGAGGAACCATGCAGCTGACGAACAACCGATGACCCGGTCGAGCTCACGCGCCGATGGTCGGCCATTCCCCTCGGTGTCCGGGAGACGAGGCGAGCTGAACGCCGTCGAGCAGCCCTGCGCGGCGCCGGATCTCGGATCGGTCCGTCCCTGGAGATCCTGCGACGACGGGACGCCGTGCGCGCGACCCGGCTCCGCCTTCGGCCAGCGCGTGGTTCTCGCCGGGCACCTCGACACGGTTCCGCGATCGCCGCACTTAACGTTCCCGCCGCCTCGAGGAGCGTCGCGCCACGGTCCTGTGGGGGCGGGCTCGGTCGATGCTGCTCGGCGGCTGCGCGGCGGCGCTCGCGCTCGCCTGCGGAGGTTGGGGCGCCATCCGCGTTCCGGCGCGGGCGCCACGCTGAATGCCGACGTCACGTCTTCTACGACCACGAGGAGGTCGCCTCACATCTCAACGGCCCGGGCGCGTCCAGCGCAACCATCCCGAGTGGCTGGCGGGCGACCTGGCGCTGCTGGGAGCCGACTGCCGCCCACGTGGAAGGCGGCTGCACGTACGCCGCGCGTCACCGCGCGACTTCGCGCGCTCGCACCGGCGCGCGTGGATGGGCGTCAACGCGATCCACGCGATGGCTCCCGTCATCGAGCGTATCGCCGCCCTACGGCAATCCCCGTCGTCACGGTCGATGGCCTCGAATTCCGCAGAATCCTCTCGGTCGTACGCGTCGAGGGCGGCATCGCCAACAACGTCGATCTCGAGGTCGCCTCGATGACCGTCAACACCGCTTCGCCCCTCGAAGCGCGCCGACGATGCCCTGGGTGGGTGCGCGGCTCTTCGAGGGGCACGGGTGCTCACGATTGAGGTTGATGACCCTGTGCGAGGGGCCAGGCCGGGCGCGGACTCGCCGTCGCCCAGCGCTTCCTGTCGGTCGCCCGCCAGGTCGCAGCATCGCAGGGCGAGGAGCTGCAGCTCAGCGCGAAGGTCGGCTGGACCGATGTCTGCGCGCTTCAGCGAGGTCGGCGTGCCCGCCATGAACTCCGGCCCGGGTGACCCGCTGCTGGCACACGCGCGACGAGCACACGCCCGGTATCGGATATTGTCAGAGTGCACGATACGCTGCGCGCGTTCGTGCTCGCGCGAAACTCGCACCGACGCCAGCACCACACGAGGAGGTATGACCATGACCAAAGCCGACGCACACCACCGCCGCGGATCCGTTGTCCTGCGCGGGGACCAGATCCCGCACCCTGACGGCTGACGCATCCCTGCTGCAGTCCGACAGAGCGCCGATTGGTGCTATCGAGGACCCGTGGCGCGTCCTGCGCATCCAGTCTGAGTTCGTCGAGGGGTTCGAGGCCCTCTCGAGGTCGGTCCCGGCATCTCGGTCTTCGGTCCCGCACGCACGCCCCGACGATCCCTCTACGGGTGCGCAGCGCATCGGCGAGCTTCTCGTGGAGCGCGGCTACGCGGTCATCACGGGCGGTGGTCCCGGCATGATGGAGGCCGCGAACCGGGCGCCTGGGAGGCTGGGCGGGTACGTCCGATGGGCCTGGGGTATCGAGCTTCCCCACGAGCAGGGCATGAACCAGTGGGTGAACCTGGGCGTGAACTTCCGCTGCTTCTTCGCCCGTAAGACGATGTTCGTCAAAGTACTCCCAGGGGCTTCATCGTGATGCCCGGGGTTTTCGGGGACCATGGATGAGCTCTTCGAGTCCGCGACGCTCGTGCAGACGGGGAAGATTCGTTCGTTCCCGCTGGTCCTCGTGGGGCACCGACTACTGGTCGGGTCTGGTCGACTGGATTCGCTCCTCGATGGTCGAGGCCGGGCATGATCTCTCGGCGACGTGGACCTGCTGCGCGTCGTTGATGATCCGGAGGAAGCGGTTTCGTCTCGCGACGGGTGCCCTAGTAGGATAGTTCTCTCTTCTGTAGGGGTGCGTCATCGCTGAAAATGCTGCGATAATCGGGCCTAATTGATCGGATGGCCTATTTTTCTTTGATTTCTCTTTGCGAGCTGTTGGGAAAAATGGCGCTTATCCGGTAAAATGAGTTGTTACCCCGCCTGAGGAGGCGCGGGCATAACTCTGAGAAGGAGTACTCTCATGGCAGCAATGAAGCCTCGCACGGGGATGGACCCCTCAGAAGTCAGCGCCGAAGGGCGCGGTATCGTCATGCGTATCCCCACGGAAGGGGGCGGCCGGCTCGTCATCGAGCTGAACGCGCAGGAGGCGGCGGAACTCGCCGAGAGCTCTCGGCGCGGCCATCTGATCCACAAGACAGCGGCGGAACAGGATCTCCTGTTCCGCCGCTTCTACGTCGAATGGGGTGCTCAGCGCTTGACCGCAACCGCCAGGCCGTCGCCGACGGGCAGCAGCGCGGGCACGAACTCATCGGAGTCGCGCAGATAGTTGACGACCTCGCGGGCGACGACGGTGTGCGCGTCGCGGCGCGCGGGATCAGCCACCTGATCGCGCCACAGGGCGTGCACGAAAAGCGATCGTCCCACCGGGACGCAGGATGCGCACCGCGTGATCGAGGTACTGCGGGAGTTTCTCCAGGTCGCCATCCAGGACGACCATGTCGTAGCCGCGAGCAGCCATGCGCGGCAGCACGTCGAGCGCGCCCGGCGATGAGGCGCGTGCGGTGCGACGACAGAGCCAGCGGCGGCGAAGTTTGCGGCGCGCGTGTCCCAGGAGCTCAGACTCGGAGTCGATCGTCGTCAGGACGCCATCGGAGGCCATGCCGTCAAGGATCCACAGGCCAGACACGCCCGCGCCCGTGCCCGATCTCCAGGACCGCGCGCGCGCGGACACGGCCGCCAGCATGCGCAGGGCGGCGCCCGTCCCCAGGGGAGACAGGAGTGACGCGCCCATTTTCGGTAGCGACGGCGCGTGCGGCGGTCAGCGCGTCGCTTTCCGCCACGTAGTCCTCGGTGTACACCCACGTCTGGGCCTTGTCCGCCATCGCCTTTATCCTCACTCGTGTTTGGTCGCCTGGGGAGGTACGCCTGCGCTCGATGCCTCCCCAGGCATCAGGGCTACAGGCGAGGATGCGCAGGGCGCGCTGGCGCTCCGACAACGCGCGAAAACCTCACCCTGACAGGCAGACGAAACCCCGGCCTCGTCAGGCAGGACGAGGCCGGGGCGAAAGCCGCGTGGGCTCAGTGCTGGATGGGGGAGACCCCGAGGGGGCGGCCCGCCAGGCCGCGGTTCGCCGAAGAGCTGCTTGGCGAGGGCCGTGAGCTCCTCGGCGGCGGGACCCGAGGCGACGGCGACGGGCTCGCCGCGGTCGCCGCCCTCGCGCAGCGCGATGTCGATGGGGCACCTGGGCCAGCAGCGGCACCGAGTAGCCCAGCTGCGCGGTCAGGCGCTGCGAGACGGACTCGCCGCCGCCCGCGCCGAAGATCTCCAGGCGCGAGCCGTCGGGCTGAGGGCAGGAAGGACATGTTTCTCGACGACGCCGATGACCTTCTGGTTCGTCTGCGACGCGATGGAACTGGCGCGCTCAGCGACCTCGGCGGCCGCGACCTGCGGGGTCGTCACGACGAGGATCTCCGAGGTTGGGCAGCAGCTGCGCGATCGAGATCGCGACGTCGCCCGTGCCCGGAGGCATGTCGATGAGCAGGACGTCCAGGTCGCCCCAGAACACGTCCGCGAGGAACTGCTGGAGGGCGCGGTGGAGCATGGGGTCGCGCCAGATGACGGCCTGGCCGTCGGGCATGAACTATGCCGATCGAGATGACCTTGACGCCACCCGCGCCCACGGGCGGGATCATCATGCCGTCGATGACCTGCGGGTCGTGGTCCACGCCGAGCATGCGCGGGATCGAAAGCCGTAGATATCCGCGTCCATGACGCCGACCTGAGGCCCTGCGCGGCCAGCGCGGCGGCCAGGTTCGCGGTCATGGAGGACTTGCCGACGCCGCCCTTTACCGGAGGTGACGGCGATGACGCGCGTGAGGGAGTCGGGGCGGGAGAAGGGAATCTCGCGCTCGGGGCGACCGCCGTTGAGCTTCTCGCGCAGCGCCTTCTTCTGGGCCTCGTCCATGACGCCCATCTCGACGGAGACGTTCTCGACGCCCGTCGATGGCGCTCACTCGCTCGGTGACGTCCTTGGTGATCTGGGTGCGAGGGGGCATCCGGCGGTGGTGAGCAGGACCTTGACGGCGACGGAGGAGCCGTCGATCGTGACCAGGTCGGGGGTCACCATGTTGAGGTCGGTGATGGGGCGGCGGATCTCGGGGTCGATGACCTGGCCGAGAGCCTCCATGACGGAATCAAGCGTGACTGGCATGGACTCCACTCTACTGGCCGGTGTGCCCATCTTCTAGGGGACGAAAGGCACCATCGGCGTCGACCTCAGCCTCCGCCTCGTTCGACGAGGCGTTGGCCGCGTCCGCGGCGATCTCCGCACGCAGGTCCTCGAGCATGTCGCGCAGCTCAGAGCGCACGAAGTCGCGCGTGGCGACGTCCTGGAGCGCCAGGCGCAGGCCTGCGATCTCGCGGGCGAGGTACTCGGTGTCGGCGAGGTTACGCTCCGCGCGAAGTCGGTCCTGCTCGGCCACGACGCGGTCGCGGGCGTCCTGGCGGTTCTGCGCGAGCATAATCAGCGGGGCGGAGTACGAGGCCTGGGTCGAGAACGCGAGGTTCAGGAGGATGAAGGGGTAGGGGTCCCAGGCGGCTTCCTCGCTGATGCCGGCGAGCATCAGGTTTGCGCCGATCCACGCGATGACGAAGATCGTCATGTAGAGGACGAACTGGGGCGAACCCATGAAAGCGGGCGGTGGCCTCGGCGAAGCGGCCGAAGCCGTCGCCGCCGCCCGACGAGCGGCGGAAGAACCACCGACGCTTGTCGATCGGGTTATCCAGGCGATCAGCCATCGATGCTCCTTGCCATCATGCGGTCGGTCACGTCGTCGTCGAAGTCTCGCCAGTCCTCGGGCAGCAGCTCGTCGAGGACGTCATCGACCGAGACGGCGCCGTGGAGGTGCCCGTCCTCGTCGACGACAGGCAGGACCGTCAGGTTGTAGGTTGCGAGCAGACGCGTCACGGTCGCGATATGCGCGTTGGGATCCACGGACTCGATGTCGCGGTCAAGGATCGTGCCGAGCAACGTCTGCGGGGGCTCGCGAAGCGCGCGCTGGATGTGGACCATGCCCAGGTACTGGCCGGTCGGCGTCTCCTGGGGCGGACGGGCGATGAAGGCGACGGTCGCGATCGAGGCCGGGATGTCCTCGCGTCGAACGGCCGCGAGCATCTGCGCGACGGTGGCGTTGGGGCCGAAAATGACCGGCTCGGTGGTCATGAGCGAACCCGCTGTCGACTCGTCGTAGGTCATGAGTCGACGCACGTCCTCGGCCTCTTCGGGCTCCATGAGGGCCAGCAGGGACTGAGCCTTCGCGGCGGGCAGCTCGGCGACGAGGTCGGCCGCGTCGTCGGGCTGCATGACGTCCAGGACGTCGGCGGCTCGGGCGGCTTCCAGCGCGGAGACGATCGCGATACGGTCGTCGTTACCCAGCTCCTCGAGCACGTCGGCGAGGCGCGCGTCCGTCAGCTGCATGGCGACCGCCATCTTGCGGTCCTGGGGGAGCGTGTGCATGAAGTCCGCCAGGTCCGCGGGGCGCATGTCCTCCGTGTACTGCACGAGCGCGGTCGCCGCCTGGTTGGAGTCGGTCTTGAGCAGGCCGGAGACCTCGGACACGTCCACGGTGAGGGTCTCGCCGCTGCGCGTGAAAGCCCGAGCGAGGAAGTGCGCACGCGCTGAACGTGCAGCGTGGAGATCACCCAGTCCTGGGGCGGCGCTGGCGCATCGCGACGTCGAGGATGCGCACCTGGCCCGAGCCGTCGTTCATCGTGACGACGCGGTCGAAGAGCTCGGAGAGCACGAGCGTCTCGATGGGGCGCTGCGTGAACGAACGGATGTTGAGCAGGCCCGTCGTGATGACGGAGCCGGACTCGATCGCGGTCACGCGGGTGAGCGGCAGGAAGACACGCTTACGCGGGCCGACCTCGACGACGAAGCCGATGACGTTGGCCTCGGATTTCAGCCGAAAGATGACAACGACATCGTGAATCTTGCCGACCTGGTCGCCCAAAGGGTCGAAAACACTGGTGCCAGCGAGCTTTCCGATGTAGACGCGCCGGCCCTTGGTGCCTAGCTCAATAGATGCAATGCTCACACAATCATCTTAGGCTGTTGACAAAGAAAGAGTAACGACGAGCCGGTCGCTGCATGAACAATGCGTTCCATGCCACCGAGGCCGGGGACGAAGGAGAAGAAATGGCTGTCGTGACGGACCCGCAGATGCCCACGGGCACCGAGGTCGCCTCGTACGAGACCTACGCGCAAGCCCGCGCCGGTGTCGATTTCCTGTCGGACGCCGGCTTCGACGTTTCCGCGATCACGATTGTCGGCTCTGACCTGCACCTCGTCGAACGCGTCAGGGACGCCTGACGATTGCCCGCGCGTCCCTCTCCGGGTGCCTCCAGCGGCGGCCTGTGGGGAGCCCTGGGCGGCATGCTCATGTCCGCCGGGCAGAACGCGGGCGGAACGGGTTCGTGGGTCGCCGGCGGCATCATCGTCGGCGCGCTGGTCGGCATGGCCCCTGTCCGCCCTGTCTTTCATCATTCGCGGACGCAGCCGCGACCTCGTGTCCTCTCAGCAGGGTTGTTGCGGAGCGCTACGCGGTCCTGGCCTCGGCCGACATCGACCGCGCCTATCAGATCCTGCAGCGCACCCCGGCAACCGCGCGCGCGTCGCCCGCCCGCGTACGGAGCAGGCACGCGCCGAAGAAGGATTCCGTCGGTTTCTTCCCCGACGGCCGCCCCCGCTTCGGCGCGGCGACCAAGGACGGGGAGGTGCCCGGTGGGCGCGAGACGCCCGAGGCCTCTGCCCCTGCAACGAACAGCCCCGACAGTGCGGCGTCCGGACACGAGGACGCCCCGGCCTCGTCCCCGACAAGGACCAGACCGAGGCGTAACCTCAGCGTCTGCGCGCGGCTCAGCGGGACTGAATGCGCGCGATCCACTCCTCGACGTCCGCGATCGTGCGCGGAATGTCCTCCGAGATGCGCGTGACCGTGCCGTCGGCGTTCACGACGACGTCGTCCTCGATGCGCACGCCGATGCCCCGGTACTCCTCGGGGATCAGCAGGTCGTCGGCGCGGAAGTACAGGCCCGGCTCGATCGTGAAGACCATGCCCGGCTCCAGCAGCGCGCCCTGGTAGAGCTCCGCGCGCGCCTTCGCGCAGTCGTGCACGTCCAGGCCCAGGTGGTGGCTGGTGCCGTGCGGCATCCAGCGACGGTGCTGCTGGCCCTCGGGTGCCAAGGGATTCTTCCGGGGTGACGGGCAGGATGCCCCACTCGTGCAGGCGGGCGGCGATGACTTTCATGGCGGCGTCGTGCACGTCCTGAAGCGGCAGCCCGGCTCGTCTGGCGCGTGCCAGTGCGGCCTCGCAGGCGTCGAGGACGGCCTGGTAGACGCGGGCCTGGACCTCGGTGAAGCGGCCGTTGACGGGCAGCGTGCGCGTGATGTCAGCCGTGTAGAGGGAGTCGACCTCGACGCCGGCGTCGACGAGCACCAGGTCGCCCTCGCGCACCTCGCCGTCGTTGTCGATCCAGTGCAGGGTGTTCGCGTGGTTGCCCGAGGCCGCGATGGTCTCATATCCCAGGCCGTTGCCCTCCTCGCGGGCGTCGGCAGCGAAATGCGCCCTCGATGACGCGCTCGCCGCGACGGTGGCCCACCGCGCGGGCAGGACGCGGATGATCTCCTCGAAGCCGGCCTTGGTGACCTCGACCGCGCGGATCATCTCCTCAAGCTCGAAGGCATCCTTGATGAGGCGAATCTCCGAGAGATGTTCTTCGAGGGCCTCGTCCTCCTGCGTGCGTCCTCGCCCGCGGGCAGGCCCAGCCTGGGCGCGCACCTCGTTCACCATCGCCTCGACGTGTGCATCGACGCCGCGCACGATGCGCAGCTGAACGGTCCCGGCATCCTTCGCCAGCACGTCGCGCAGCGTGTCGATGTGGCGGGTCTCCAGGCCGGTCTGCGCGCTCAGCTCTTCGAGCGAGGGGCGCGCGCCCACCCAGAATTCGCCGTAGCGGGCGTCCGCGTAAAACTCCTTGGAGGAACGCGAGGCGCGGGGCTTGAAGAAGAGCAGGGGAGTGTGGGTGCCGTCCTCGTTCGGCTCGAGCACCAGGACGGTGTCCGGCTCCTTCTCGCCGCCCAGGCCCGACAGGTGCGCGAAGGCGGAGTGCGCGCGGAAACGGTAGTCGCAGTCGTTGGAGCGGACCTTGTAGGGGCCCGCGGGTACGACGAGGCGCTCGCCCGGGAAGGGGCGCCGGCCTTGAGGGTGCGGTCGGCCAGGAAGTCGGCGACGCGCTCGCGTGCGGGCAGTTCGGAGGGGCGAGGCCCCCATCCGGAGCCGATGAAATCGCGGAACGCGGAGGACTGGGGTTGACGGGAGCGGTTTTCGCCGCGATCGGCCATGGACTGGGATGCTTCTTCACTCATGGCCACCATTCTACGGCTCCTCGGCCCCTCGGGCGGGTCCGATGGTCATGACAAACCCCGGCCTCGTGTCCCTATGGCGCGCTCTGCGCCGGGAACGAGGCCGGGGCCGTGTCGGGTGGAGGAGGCTCAGTCCTGGAGGGTGAGCTCTCCCGCGATGGACAGATCCATCCACCGCTTGAAATCCGCGCCGCGCTTGCCCTGCGAGAGCAGGAAGACGGTCTTGGCGTAGAGGGCCTCGAGCGTCATGTCGTGCGCGCCGATCGCGCCCAGGCGAGCCAGGGCGTTGCCGGCCTCGTAGTGGCCGAGCATGACCTCGGACTGGTAGCACTGGGAGGCGACGATGATCGGCACCTCGGCCTGCGCGAGCTCGGACAGGACGTCCACGAGGCCCGGTTCGGAGGCCGGGATGTTACCCACGCCGAAGGTGCGCAGGATGACCGCGTCCGGGTGGGGCGTCGTCATGGCGCGCAGTCGCGCGGCGCTCATGCCGGGCACCACGTCGATGACGGCGACGTCCTGGCGCGTGTACGGGCTCGGATCCTGCCAGCCGGTGCCCGCGCTCGGAGCCCCGTACCAGCGCCACGGGGCACCCGTGCGCGCCATGGGGGACACGGAAGGCGACTCGAAGCCGCGGAACGCCCACGACGAGGTCTTGGTGGCGCGGTTGCCGGCCAGGAGCTTATGCCCGAAGAACAGCATGACTCCGCGGGCGTGGCGCGAAATCGCGGCGCGCAGCGCGCCCGTGACGTTCGCCGACGCGTCCGAGCCGACGACGCCGAGCGGGTACTGGGACCCGGTCAGGACGACCGGCTTTCCCATGCTCGCCAGCGCGTAGGACAGGGCCGCAGCCGAGTAGGCCATCGTGTCCGTGCCGTGCAGGACCAGGAAGGCGTCGGCCGTCTCGGCGTGCGCGTTGATGTCGTCGATGATGGCCTGCCAGTCCTCGGGGGTGGCCTCCGAGGAGTCGATGAGCGGGTCCAGCGTCGACATCGTGATGTTCGAGGCCAGCTCGATGCCCTCCAGCTGGGAGCCGAACCAACCCCTGCAGGTCAGCGCCGGGACGCAGCCCCTCGGGAGAGTCGACCATGCCGATCGTGCCACCGGCATACGTGACGTGAAGACGCACTGTTCGTCCTTTCTTACTCGCCCGCCACCAGGGTTTCCTCGCCCTGCAGCGAGGCGGCGGCCTCGTCGGTCAGGGTTACCGACGCGCCCACGCACGTAGTACCAGCCGGCGACCATGAGGGACGACGACCACGCCCGAAGAGCGCGAGGGTCGCGCGGCCTTCGAACGTCATGACGTTCGAGGCCGACGACCACCGCGAAGAAGCAGCGCCAGGTAGTTGGTGTAGGGGCGCCGGGCATGCGGAACTGCGGACGCTGTGCCTCGCCGCGCTTGACCTTGCGCAGGAACGCCAGGTGCGTGATGAGGATCATCGCCCAGGTGCCGGCGATGCCGATGCCCAGCCAGGCTCATCACAATCTCGAAGGCGCTGCTCGGAACAAGGGCGTTGAGCAGGACGCCGAGCAGACCCAGCGAGGCAGTGATGATGATGCCGCCGTAGGGGACGTGGTTCTTGTTGAGGCGAGCCGCGAAGCGCGGGCCTCGCCCACGAGCGCCATCGAGCGCAGCGTGCGGCCGGTCGCGTACAGGCCGGCGTTGAGCGAGGATAGGGCGGCGGTCAGGACGACGACCTGCATGATGTCGCCCGCGTGGGGCACGCCGAGGCCGGAGAAGAACGTCGTGAAGGGGACTCGTCGCCAGAGTAGGCGGTGTAGGGCAGCGCGAAGGGCGAAGAGCGTCGACGGAGCCGACGTAGAAAGAAGAAGATACGGATGACCATCGAGTTGATGGCCTTGGGCAGGATCTGTCGCGGCGTCCTTGGCCTCGCCCGCCGCGACGCCCACCATCTCGGTGCCGCCGAAGGCGAAGACGACGCCCAGGGTGAGGGCGAAGACGACGGGCAGCGAAGCGGGCAACCAGCCGCCGGACTCGGCGATGTTGTGCACGCCCGCGGTGTACTCGCCGACGTGCGCCTGCGTGAGGATCGCCCAGATGGCGACGCCCATGAAGATGAGGATCGTCGCGACCTTGATCATCGCGAACCAGAACTCGGCCTCGCCGAAGGCCTTGACGCTCATCATGTTGAGGACGAACACGAGGGCCAGGGCGATGAGGGCGATGACCCACTGGTGGACCACCTCGAACATGTTCCAGTAGTGCATGTAGAGCGCCACGGCGGTGATGTCGGCCATGACCGTGACCGCCCAGTCCAGGAAGAAGAACCAGCCGGTGATGAACGCGCCCTTCTCGCCCAGGAACTCGCGGGCGTAGGACACGAACGCGCCCGAGGAGGGGCGGCGCACCGCCAGCTCGCCGAGGGCGCGGACCATCAGGAACGCGAAGACGCCACAGACCGCATAGGACAGTGCCAGCACAGGGCCGCCCTGGGCCAGACGACCGCCCGCGCCCAGGAACAGGCCGGTGCCGATCGAACCGCCGATCGCGATCATCTGGATGTGTCGGTTTTTCAGAGCCTTGTTGTACCCGGCGTCTCCCGCGTCAGTCGCGGTGGACACCTGGGTCTGATCCTTGTCAGACACGCGTGTACTCCAATCGGTGTTGACGGAGGCCAAACGGCCGTGTGATGCCAGTTTCCTACAGTCGGGCAGCCCGCCGCTGCAGGTGGGAGGTTTAGTCAGAAAAGGGATGGTGTCGAGGCGGGAGAACGTGCAGACAACAAGGTCAAGATCCGAGCAAAAATGGGGCACTTTGGTGAGGCGCGTGGCGCTCGCGGGTGGTGTTCACCCGCGCGGTTGTGTGATCGGATTAATGGGGTAGTCTCAAATGGTGAAGCGAATTGACCCCCACACTCACAGCGCGTATTCAGACGGGACGGATACGCCCGCGCAGCTCTGGCCATTGCCGCTCAGGCCGGGCTGGATGCCATCGCGCTGACGGACCACGACACGACGACCGGCTGGGACGAGGCCGCGGCCGCCGTCGCGCGACACCGGGCGTGAGCCTCATTCGGGCGCCGAGATGTCGTGCTCGTCCTCGGGGATCACCGTGCACCTCCTGGCCTACCTTTTCGACCCGGCCAGCCCCAGCCTCGTCGATAATTTCCGACGCACGCGCGAGGGATCGCGAGACGCGCGCCGTGCGCATGGTCGAGAACCCGTCGGCCGACTACCCGATCACGTTGGGAGGATGTCCTTTGCCTTCGCGCCCGAGGGTGGGCCCGTGGGGCGCCCGCACATCGCCGACGCGCTCGTCGCCGCCGGTGCCTTCCCCGACCGTAGCGCCGCTTTCGTCGAGGCCCTGCATCCGTCGGGTCCCTACTACGTGCACCATTGGGCGCCCGACCCGGTCGAGGCCGTGCGCTGCGTGCGGCAGGCCGGGGGAGTGCCGGTCCTGGCCCACCCCCGCGCTCGCAAGCGCCAGCGCCTGCTGCCCGAGGCCGTCATCGCCGACATGGCGGCGGCTGGGCCTCTTCGGCATCGAGCGCGACCACCGCGACCACGCGCCCGAGGACCGCGCCGACGTCGAGCGCATCGCCCGCGAGTTGGGCCTGGCGATGTTCGGCTCCTCCGACTACCACGGGACGGGCAAGCCGAACCGCATCGGCGAAAACACGACGGACCCGCAGGTGATCGCCGAGGTCATCGCGCAGGGCTCCATCGAGGTGGTCGAGCCGTGAGCCTCTTCGACGTCACGCTCTTCGCGACCGCCTTCGCGACGCTGACGGTCATCATGGACCCCGATCGGGACCGTGCCCGTCTTCCTGGGCCTCACCGCCCGTTACTCGCAGCCCAAGCAGCGCCGCGCGGCCATCCAGGCGACCTCCGTCTCCTTCGGCGTCATCCTGACCTTCGCGATCCTGGGCGGGCAGATCCTGCGCCTCCTGCATATCTCGATGGAGGCCCTCCAGCTCTCCGGCGGCGTGCTGCTCTTCCTGGTCGCCATGGAACTCCTCATGGGGCACGGACTCGTCCTCTCCGGACACGGGGACGAGGGCGTCAACGTCGCGCTCGTCCCGCTGGGCACGCCGCTGCTCGCAGGCCCCGGCTCGATCGTCGCCGTCATGGTGGCCGTCGGGACAGGCTGGGCACGAACGTGGGATCGTGGATCGCTGTCATCGTCGCCGTCGTCCTCGCCCACCTCGTCATGTGGCTGACGATGCGTTTCTCGCTGATGCTGTCTCGGCTCCTGGGGGCCCGGCGGCATCATGCTGCTGACAAAGATCTCCGGTCTGCTGCTGGCCGCCATTGCGACGCAGCTCATCATGGAGGGAATCTTCCAGTTCATCGCGACCGCAAGCTGTCCTGACCTGGCGCTTTTTCCCATCGCGGCGGAGTCGATGAACGCCTCACGAAAAGAGTGGAGTGCGACTCGCCGATGCGTGATTTTTCGAGAAATCTGTGCGTAATGGTCAGGAAAGTGTTGTAGGGTGGGCGAGAACGCCGTGACGCGCACGGCCCGCACTGGTCAGGGTCACGCATTCATCCCTCACCACATTCGTTCCAGGAGAAACAATGAAGAAGACGACTCGTCTCTGTTCGCCGCCACCGCGGCGCTCGGTCTGATCGCCGCTTCGGCTGGCGTTGCTTTCGCCGCCGAGACCCCCGTCACCGATCAGCCTTCGGCCCCGGCCACCGAGGCGCCCTCGGCCCCGTCCAGCTCGACGCGCCCTACACACCGGTGCCCCCGCCGATGAGACCCCGGCCCCCGAGCCCTCGACCCCGGCCGACGACAACACAGGGCTCCGGACGACAACACCGGCGCTGACGACAACAACACCGGTGGCTCCGCTGAGATGCCGCCCCTTCCGACGATTCTTCGGCTCCCGCCGCCGATCAGGGTGGCGCTGGCGCCGCTTTCCGGCCCCGTCGGCACCACCGGCGTGTCCACCCGCGGCCAGATCGCGACCGGCAACGGCCCGGCCCCGTCTCCGCTCGTGGCGGCATCCGCAACACGAACGCTCCGGCTAGCACTCCCGCCGCCTCGAACCCGACGCTGGCGAACACCGGCTCCGTCGCTTCGATCGCCGCTGGCGCTGGCGTCATCGCGCTGGCCGGTGGCGTGACCCTCGTGGTTGCTCGCAAGCGTCACTGAGGCTTCTTCGCCTGACAGTAACGCGGGCCCGCTCGATGCGAGCGGGCCCGCGTTTTGTCTAGTTTGCGCTGATCGTCCCTCATTTGTGCACGAACGTGCAGTTAGAAACCGCGAATTTGCACCGAAAAATCATCGTTTCGCCTTGAAATGATGCGTGCATCACATGCACAATGGAACTACCGAAAGTCACCATGAATTGAGCCCTCATGATGAACCGGTGATGGGAAGTGGCACCACTCATCAAGAGCGGTGCCACTTTCCTGTTATGCGTCCCTGCGGAGCGTGCCCCCGCAGGGGACGCGCCCTGCGGGGACAATCCGTCAGCGCTGGCGACGGCGCAGAGCCACAGCTCCCAGGCCCTGCCAGTCCAGCCATGATGGCCGCACCGGCCAGCATCGGGGTGTCAGCACCCGTGCGAGCGAGGTTGCCGCTCGGGGTCGGGGACGGGGCGGGAGCGGGGGTCGTCGGCTCGGGCGTCGGGGGAATCCGACGGCGCCGGCGTGGTGGGCTCCTCGGTGGGAACCGTGCACTCGCTGTCCGTGCCGGTCAGCCAGTTGTGCAGGACGATCGGGGCCAGGATCGGGGAGCCTTCGAGAGTCTCGCCGGTCAGGATGCCGTTGATGTTGAAGGAGAAGGCGGAGTTTGCCGGCATGTGCTTGATCGTGACGGTGATGGTCTTGCCGTCCTCGCTGACCTTGATCTCGCCCAGACCCTCGACGGTGTTCGTGAAGCCGTTACCCTTGAGCGCGCCAGCACCGGGTTGGAGATCGTGTTGATCGTGGAGCGTCGAACTTCGAGGCCCTGGACGGCCTTGATCGTCAGCGTCGCGTTGGTGAGGTCCTTGTGGGTGGCGCCGTACAGGCGCAGGGTGCGCGAGTCGCCGACCTTCGGGTCGGTACCGGTGGCGACGAACCAGCCGTCAGCGTTGGCCTCGCCCCACTTGGGCTCCTCAGAACCCCAGGAGCCCGCGTACTTGGAACGCTCGTTGATGTCGCGCGAGTAGGGGCTCCACACGGTGCGGTCCACGGTCGTGACCCTGCGCACGTGGTGAGCTCGGGGGTCTCGGGCGTGGGCAGGTCGTCGCACACCTGGCCGTCGGCCGGGAACTGGGCGCCGACCAGGTTGGCGGTCGCGGTCGAGGACTCGGCGCCCTCGGGGAAAGTGCCCGTGAACTGGAAGACCGTGCCGGTGTTGGCGTCGAGGCCCTTGTTCAGCGTGATGGTCCAGATGTTCTTCGCGGCGTCAGTCAGGGTGGCCGTGAAGTCACCGTCATTCCACGTGTATTCGGCTTGACGCGGGCCCCAGGCCTGCATGTATGCGTTGAGGCCCGCGCGGGTCTCGATCTTGCCGATGAAGGTGGTGTTGGTCATGTCGTCCGGCAGGTCGACGGTGATCGTCGTGCCGGCGACCAGCTTGTTCTTCGTGGCCACGGGAAGCGCCAGTTCTGCATGGATCCGGCGATCCAGTGGTTGGCCTCGAACATGCCCGGAGCCTTGTAGGTCTCGGTGTTGAAGTTCGTCGAGATCTTCGAGGTGTAGCCGTTGTTCGATCCGGTGGCGACCTTGTTGACGGAGCCGTCTGAGTTGCGGGTGATGTCGGCAGGATTCACCAGCTCGGGGTGGTGGGCCAGGATGTCCGTGTCGAGGATCGCCGCGGCGGTCCAGTCGGCGCGGCACGCGGTGGACTTGTCGCCGTTGGCGGTGCCAGGGACCCGTGGGCTGGTTCTCGTCGGAGGGCGAGGCCATGGCGGGGCCCTGCGATCAGGGCGGTCGCGAGCGTGGCGCTCAGAGCCGTCGCGATGGTCAACCCTATGCATCGATTTCATCGTATTCCTCGTGTTGAAGGTGATTCATTCTCAAGAATACTGGCCGTGTGGGCTGTTGTTAGCCCGGTCAGCATTGGTTACAAGAACCTTAGTCTATGAATGTCTGACCGTGTCTCACGTTTGTGAAAAAATCATTGAGGGGATCTCGCAACTTGCTGCTGGGGGGATTGGTTGCCGTTTGTAAATGCGCCAACCTGGGCCTTTAGTCATGGGCTGGATTTGACAGGTGGATTCCGTCACGTGCCCGGGGGTGGGGTTTCTCCCAGTGTTGTGTCAGAACAGGGAATTGGGCCACACACTCGCTACCCTCTAGAGGTGAAGCCAGCCCCGACCCGTGCTCGCCCTCGCGGCGGGCACGGCGCAGTTACACAAAAGGAAATCGT
>BNJV01002467.1_pt1 | contig 22576 bp, 31 predicted proteins | sample 8540591 | NCBI WGS metagenome assembly BNJV01 (sample SAMD00202457, study PRJDB9452) | human saliva metagenome | host: Homo sapiens | reverse complement strand
GTATAGCATACATTTTCTACGTATAATCGTACACCCATCTTACATTTAAAAAGCCTATCTTACATTTTTTGTAAGACAGGCGCTTTAGCAACTATTTTTATAAAAAGAATATTATTTTGATTTTGTGCTTATTCATTTTTTTCTTGGAAAATGTCTGTAATGATTTTTGCGCAATTCTTCACGTTCCTTCTCAGGAATCTCACCATTTCTTTTTCAGCAATAGCATAAAGCTCTGGATATTCGATAGAAATTCGCTTTTATTGTCCGAGTCGTTGCGTGTTTTCGTACGAAAAAGGGAATGCGTTTTGATCCATTCCTGAGGCACTAGGGCAAGGATTTTCGCATGACGGTTTCCTTATCGCTAATTTCAGATGTTGTCAGTCCCTGCTTTATCATGTCCTGTTCTTTTTCAGTAAAATCTTTTAATTCCATGATTCTTCTCCTAGTTGGTAAATGACTCTATGATAGATTATATACTAATCCTGACCAAAGTACAAATAGAATAACATCAAAAAAACTTAGTAGATCTTTATTTCACTAATCATCACGCGCTACTTCTCCAACTAGCTCAAAATCTATCATATGGTAGTTCTCATCCAAGCGAATTAAGGAGAAATACTCATTCCAAAAACAGGTGGTCACTGTGACTTTTCCACTGGATACCATACCATAGTTGGGTCGAATCGACAGGATGTGCAGGCGGAACTGACCATAATTTATCACCAAAGGTTGTTCGCATAGCTCCTTCTTCAATTCTAGTCAGTAAATCTACACCATTCAGCTTATAGGAGATAGCTTTTTGATTTTTGCTGCTTTGATACGATCTTCATCCAGCTTAAACTGGATAATTTTACAGTCCTCTAAGGCGGTTTCTTTTGTGTCATCTCCGTATAAGGCAATACTTCCAAGGATTAAACCATCTTTGCCAAGAAGATAGGGTGCATACGACACAGTATTACTATCTCGATGAAAACCTTTTTCGATAAAAAAATACTCTTATCAGCCTGATATTTTTGATTTTTCCCCGAAGAAAGAGCCTCATCATAATCGTTACTAAAAGCTGTCATTCTCCCTGATGTAGATGTCAAAACCTTCTTTCAGAAGATCACTCACACTTGTTTGTGTTAGCGTGATCGACTTGTCATCTATCATCAATTCTGGAGCTTTGGGTGGCAATCCTATCTGACCGTAGGCTATCATAAGAAATAAAGCCACCATAAAAGAAACCACAAGTGCGATCATCGCTTTTCCCGTGCGTTTTCTAGCATTAAAAAGTGCCATAATCGGTGGTAGAATCACAATTCTTGCCAAGATAGCATTACCAGTTCCCTCCCTCACTCATTATTTTGCACTACAAAAACGCCAGCAATAGCAATCATCGACAAATAAACCAAAAGCTCGCCAAGCCCCATCTTATCTGTACGAGTTTGCTCATTTACTGGCTCGTCTAAGACGGATTTCCCATTCACTACCAGCCTTTTGAGGAAGAAATACATTCCGAGTCCAATCCCCAAAAACGCTAGTCCAAGAAAAGCCAGTGATCCGATTGCAATCATTCTGCCCATCTTTATTTTCTCCTTAGTTGATACATTCAGCCTTTATTTTCTTTTTAAAGTTCTATTCGCAATCAGTAGCACGAGTAAAAGAAAGGGGATCCCATTAAGAACAAATATAGGGAAGGCCTTAATAGCAATCCATAATATCGTCCCTTTTTCTCAATCCAACTACTCCCCCAATCACCATTGATCAATGGAAGTAGTGATTCTATGTAGCCTTGATACCATCGGAAGAATGGATTTTGGGAGCAATTCGCATTCAGCCAGATAATTATCAAACAAAACAGAATCAAGTAGACCAGACCGACAAATACACTAGTCCGTCTGGTGGTCTTTGTCGCCTGTTGACAGATTCTTTCTTTGGCCTCCTGATTGATCCTTTCCAAAGCACTATTCTTACAAATTTCCTTTTCAAATCTGTAGAGTAGATACCGATAGAGGTAATCCTTTCGCATATCGCCTTTCATATAAAACCTCGTCTAAAGCTTGGAGAACAAATTAAAAATCTTCTAATTCAAGGAATTGCAGTCTAGATAATTTGTGATTATTGCAGAAGGGTACATAGGGCTTTTTTTTCAGAGCATATCAACATACCATGTTTTTTCATCGCCAAAATCCATAGAATTTCTCATCAATCAACCATTTGCCATCAATCAACCTAAGCACAAACTTATATTTCATTTCCAAAGCTTCCTCATAGTATAGTATGACCGTTGCCAGATCCCTTTTTCGCATGGTAAACCAAACGGAAAAATTCTCGCCTCGTAAATACGAATACTCACTTGGATGGCCATAGGAGTTCCTAGCCCCTTTTAATAAGAGTTTCTCGCTTACATAGCCATCCAGGAGAGCCAGATAGCGTTGATGGTATTCGTCCATCAGTTTCTTCCATTCGGGATGAATCTGATGTGAAGGTATCTTGAGTAGCCTTTTTTCAGCATCGAGTTCCTTGTTGTATTCATAGATTCCTTCTTCCAAAAAGGTTAATTTCTGTAATAATTCCAATAAGAATGTAAGAGTTCATCTACCATTTTGTATTTTTTTCTGGGGTGCTTTTAACGTCAGTTCCATTATCTTCTAACCTCGATATTCATGTATCAGTTCTGCCAATTCTCTATCAGACAGACTACCATCAGTATAGAGTTTTTCAACAACTTATCATCAAATTAAAAGAATAATATTCTGTCACAAATTCTTTTAAACCTATCGTATGTATCAAAGGTGTATCCCAATAACCAAGTTCCGCCATTATTATTCTCAATGTTATTTTTGATGAATGAGTATCATCATACCAGATACAAAAATGTTGTTTCTTCCTTTCTTTTAAAGTTAAAAGATTCAGCCATTTTTCATCAATACCTTTCATAAATCCTGTCGATAATGTTCTGATTCCATTGGTCAGCTGCAAACTGATTGAGACTATTTTTCATGATCAAATCCCTTTATCAAGACCACTTCTTCTGTAAAAATCACATCCAAAGAATCCCCTAGCACCGTTATCAATGCTGTATCGGCTAGTGAAGTCCGTTACTTTCTTTCGTATCAATCTCAAATAGTCTTTTGAAGGATCTGTTAAATAATCATCCAAAACATATCAAGGCCTCAAGGCTTTTTTCTGCATATTGTCCCGGTATAAGTGCTTCATATCTCACCTTTTCTAACATCTTTTTCCATTACTTGCTAAAAATCGCAATTCTTATAGCGAGAAGAAACAAGCCTGAAATCGAAATCTGAGGAATATTCCATTCATTAGCTAGGTAAATCCTGCATTCAATTTCATCTCCTTTAGGAGTTCTTGCAATAAATTCGTATCTTCCTAATTCTTCATTGTTTCTATTTCTTTCAATCCTTTTCGAAATAGCTTTCTTTTAAAAACTTCTGAAAACGCTTCCCAAATCAGCTCTACCTCATTAAGCGATAATTCGACTTTTTAGACCATATCCCAATCCAACCTTACATCTCATCTTTCGACCCGTTTCATCAGCTTTGTCAAGTTTTTACGCTTCCTTTATTATGAACCCAATCAATACTATCCAATTGATTGATCTTAATAACTAACAAGTCTTTGAGACAGTCATTTGTCCTAGAAAATACTTAGATGCAAATTTCAAAAATCTCTAAATTCTCCAATGCCATCATCCTCTCTTATAATTTGAACCTTTCTTGGCCAGCTTACACTAGTTTCCTAATCCGCATCTACCCAGAGATGATATTTTTACAGTCAAGACATTTCAATAGATAGCCACAAACGGATCTATTACCATCCTCGATTAATATTGGATCTTGAAACTCTTTATATAAAAATACTTCTCGTTTTTCTTCTATTATACCACTTAAACGACAAAAGCCTGTAGTTTCAGTGTACTGCAGGCTTACTATGTAGAAAGAAACAATGATGACCACAACATTTCATACATTTCAGGTGCTGATATTGATAATATGTTTCTTTGTAGTTTTAGAGCTGGAGAAACTTATCTATCAAATAACTCTCAAATGTTTCTATATGATTGGTGTCTAATGCTTACTTAGAAATCTAATAGCAGATTTTTGAGCCTTTTTAATTTTTCAAGATCCATATTTTCTACCGCAGAAGATGATATCCATCTCTTGCCAAATAATATTTTGAGCTGCTTCTATCATCAAACCACAAGCATAAGAATCTTTTTCTTCAGTAATGGCTTGAATAAAACTGGTCTTTGCTTCTTTGGATATGATTTCTACTTTTACTCTATGAAAGGACAGTTGCATGAGACTTGTCGCAGACCATGCACGACAAAGAGCATCTGCATCATCTAGCATTTGTCTTGTCAAAAGACCAATTTCTTTTCTGTTCCTACCCAACCTAAAGCTATGACCACCTTTTGACGAAGAATAGTATTCTTTATATCTAAAAATGAAATGAGAATAGAATCAGTTGGTCTAAAGCGACCAATAAAAATCTCGATGCTTTGATTTAGAAAGGATTTCTGCTATAAGATACGCAGTCAATACACTTTGTTTTTTTCATCTTTTAACTTCATCCAACTGTTCAAATAGAAACTCTAATCCATCTCTTCCATGTTTATCAAAAGCTACCTTCTAAATGCAGGTTTCTACCTTCATTCCAATCTTTGCAAATCAGTTCATAATGATATGCGATTTCTTGGGAACTACCCAAATTAGCTACAAATTTGATTCTTTTACCAGAAGGAAAGCTTTCTTTTTCCAAGTCAAGATATGCTTTTTGTAAATCTTCTTTATCCATTTTTGCCTCAAGCTGTTTTATTCTTTTAGAAACGTTTGATAAACCTTTTAACAAATAGTGACCATGACATTGCCATTGAGCTCTAAAAATCTTCTTGTAAAAATCTTTCATTGCTTGGAAATACTCTGCAGATTTCTTCTATAATTTCTTCCTCTTCATCATCATAATCCCAAATATCGGGATAAAGATCTGCATTTTTACAAGCTTGCATACTAAAAATGCGCCATGGCTTCTTCAATATCAAAGTTTTTCCAAAGCTGAACAAATCTCTACTACTTCTGTTTTTCTGTATAAGCAATATATTCCGTAACATTTTCAAGGGGTATCACACCCAAAACAGCAACGCTCAAAGGATCATTCCGACTGGGAGTTTGAACTACCAACACCTGTAAGCACAAAATGAAGAACATCCCACATTTTATCTATATCAAGTAGAAGTTCTTCTTCCTCTACTATCTCAAATTGATCATCTTCTTCAGCATTAAAACTTTTCATTTGATGTAAATATTGATCAGTGATATATTGATAATTAGCAATCATTCCCATTTGTTTTTCCTCCAAAAATTTCTATGTTGAATGACATTTTTATATAAGCTCAATTTCTCCCAGGTTTAGTTTTGACTGATTTATTGTATCCTCAGATGTTTTCCCTATAAAGTGTTATAATAAAGGTGTATCTAAAATGTGGATTATAGTTTAAAAAAGGAGAATAGCAATGGGCTTTTTATATTTGCTTTGACTTTTTATTTTATTTTTCCTATTCTTAGTCTGTACGATTTATCTCTATTTTAAACTGGCGAGTGCTGTTAGCTCCGGCGAAGAAGTTCCTAAGTGGATGTATCAGTTTTGGGACAAGGTTTTTCAAGGACGCTACCATATTGAATATGAAGATATTACTAATCGGGACGCTCTTAAAGAAGTAAACCTATTTATTTTCTATTTTGTTCTGGCTAATATCATCACTCTAGTGGCACTGTATGTTAAAATGGACAATTTTTCCAGCAGCTCTTTATACTTGTTTAAAGGCTCAATTTGCCATTGTTGTAGCAAGTATGCTGTTTAGAAACCTTATCAACTTAATGTTATTTATAGTAAAGCGTCCAAAGAAAAACCATCACCGCTATTCATCATCCAATGCGGTTGTTGGTGCTGTCTTTTTGACCGCTTTCATCTTTACTTTTTGCATCTTCATTACTGGCTTTCCTGCTCGACCTTTTTGGAATACAAATCGATAAGACCAATGTGGTGGTCGGAGAAACAAGGGCTTCAGAACTACTGGACCAGGGGTTCAGCTTTACCGGAAAAAATCCTGAGAGCGAGATTGTGAACAAACGCAATGACCACTTCTACTATGGAGAGCTGCTTGAAATAGTTCGAGATGGTAAATCTTACGGTCTTATGAGCATTACACCAAAGTGGAAAGACACTGATAAACTCGAGAACTGCGTGGTCACATACTATGAAATCTCAGCAGACAGCCCGCAACTCTCCCAAGTTAACATCAATAACCAAGACATCTCCAAACTTACAATCAATGACTTTTAAAACAAAGAAACTTAACAGATATCTTTTCACTGAAACCCGCTGATGCTAAAGAAGTAAAAGCAGGACACCTACTTCAGTCTGAGGCTGCAAACTGCTGACTATGTGCTATGGAACAGCTATCATTTTGTGGCGAATTTCAATAGTGATCAGTCCCCCTATCGATACGGCGTAGAGTCCAGCATACAATCTGGGAGTGAGAAAAATCCCTACTCCTGATAGGATAATGTAACGCTGTCTATCTCTTTTGAAAATAGCTCTTCATCCTAAATAAAACTCTTATATTTTTATAGGGAACTCCGTCGCTCTCCTCTTCACTAGTGGAGGGCCTTTTTGTTCCAAGCATATCATATAAATCAGCAGTTAATTCTTTTTCTTTTTATCAAATTCAAAATAGACATCTCCCAATATACATACTTGCTGGATCAGAGATGACAGCCTTCACCAACGTTCCATCTAAAAACAGAACATTCCTTATCACTTAGATTTTTCACCTGCACTGTAACTTTTGTATAATACTCTAAACTATTATCATTATAGTCTTTGGACAATATATAGTTTTCGCTATTTTCTCCAGGTTGCAACTTGATCTTTTGAGTTCTTCTACTGTGGTAGATGATAATTCAAATGCTTTATATAAGCAATCATCGAGTGTATCGCTTCCCAGTACAAAGGAGGTCGTGTTTACTACAAATACAAATCCCTTTGAATTCTCAGGGTGTGTTCGTAGTTTGGGTTCCAATTCTTGACGAATTTCTTCAAAAGGTCTTATGTTTAATTTCCCATTTTCTGCATTGCAAACTTGTCGATAAATACTGGTATCGATTGCCCCATCAAGATTCCTCCTCGAGCTCTTTAATCGAATACCACTGATATCCATTCGTACCCCGAAACAATCAGTTTCTACTAAAAATAGGATACTTCAGGCTAGTATAGTTGATAAAAGTCCAACATCTTGTCATAGATTCTTTTTAGCTGATCTAAATTTGTTACTTCTGTAGAATAGACAAAATTTACGGGATGCAGATAGGACAGGACATCATCACCTAGATTATGATTTTCCTTATATTCAGCAAGAGCTCTTGTGCAGAATGTTTCTTCAAAAATCAGAATGAATAAAAGGTGATCCCATTGCTAGCCAATCATGGGACACACCACAAGTAAAGGGAATATTTGGATAATCCTTCAATGTCACAAACCAATAATAGGGATGACTGGGATCTTCTTTCATCTCATAAGTATTTTCTCCATAGACGTTATTGAGATATCGAACCAGTCGCTCTTTGTCTTCTTTTTTATGCGAGGTACAGGCACTTGCAGTAGAAGGCGTCAACTATAATAATAAATAGACAGGAAATTTTTAAATAGTTTCATTTTTCCTCTTCCTTGCTATCTAATCAATATTCTCTACGATAAAGGGACTTTTATAAGTTGAATTCTTTTTCCTGTCTATGCGCAGGTAAATAGAAACTCCCCTTTTTCCCCAATCTATTGCAAAATCATTCATCACTTCAGATTTGGATATGTCTAACAATTCTTCCTGTTGTGCTATAAAGTTTTCATAGATAAATTCATAAAGTGCTTCTTTATCTATTTTTACAACTCTAAGTATGTTAGCATCCATTGATTTTTCATACTCCTTTTAAACCGTGACCCAATTATTGTTTTAACATGAATTGATTTGATAACTAAAATTATAATAGATCGACTTCAATACCAGCCAGCATCGAAGATTTACTTTCACGCTATCAAAATTGCTGCTTAAAAATAGTTGCTTCTTTCAAGTTTGGGAAATTGTTGCAGTTCGGATAAACTGAGCTCATTTAGATTCAAATGTTCCATCTTCTCCATCCCATTGCGGAATGATATTCATATAAATCTCATTTCCACCATCCATGTAAATTTCTTTTGACCTCTTCAGCATATTTCTTAGGAATAGATAAGGCTTCAAAAATACTCAAGAGCAGGGTCTTATAACTTCCATGCTTTCAGTATCAATCTCTTCTGTCACTGTATCGATCAGCAAAATCATAAATATCAAAAGGATGGTTCAATCACTTCTAAATCGTACATTAAGACCTGAATGACGGCCAATTTAAAAGTTTCAAATGATCAAAATGGGAGGATTTGTTCAGAATCCATCATTTTGCTTCCATCATTTTCTACATCAAGTTTCTTTTTCAGAAACAGTCTGATTTTCTTTTAGCCTTGTCATGTGACTCCTGATTGAACCACTTGTTTCTTTTTCGCTTAAAAACTAAACATGATTTCTCCTTACTAAGTTTTCATCTAAATAAATTTTTACTTTGAGGTATTCCTTTGTCTTTAGCATCGGCAAAGACCTCAGAGTTCCGAATATAGTCAAAGATATTCTCATCAGGATCTTCGTCCCAGATAGACTCTCTGAAACTCTGCATCTCACTGGTCGGCCTATAGAAAATAGCTAAATGGACTTGATAAAAATTCTTCATCGTCATTAGGAAACTTGTCGAACCAAAGAGATTTGGTCAGTGATCTTTTCTTTTTAAAAGATTGGACTAGATGGTTCATCGTTCTCTTTTTTCTAAGGGTTTTGCCTCTGGTATTTCCTTTTATTATACTACATAAATAGAAAAAGACTGGAACGAATGGTTGCCCATCATTACAGTCTTTCTCTCTCTCATTTTTATTGAATCACAAATCCTTTTTGGTAAGATGACAAGCTGATTATCTAGTTCTTGGCAATGACTGGCTAGTGCTACAGAATTGTACGATCTACAAGATAGTTTTTCAGTTGATTGGTTAAAAATTGCTCGAAGATTTTTGCCCGTCATGATTCCATTCAGAGACACTACATCAGGCTTGATTTTCTTGCAGACTATAGGTTATGTTGGATAATGTCTGAAACACTCTTGCGAAGCTGGATCAATTTCTTCATGAAATTAAGCATCTCGTTGCTTTCGGAAACACGTTCCCAAGGCATAACGCGACGACAATCTGGGTCCTGGCCCTCCGTCTAACTCTAACTCGGTTATAGTAGAAACACGATGTTCCCTGTGAAAAGAGGCAGGCTGAGCGCAGACTTAACAAGTTGGCTATCTCCCTTGGCAGTAGTCAAAACACGCTCGTATCATGTCGAATCCAGAGATTAAACATCACTTCCGAAATCTGCTGTCTATAGTACATCGACTGGTTATTGATCTCATCGATAAATTGACTGGTCTTCTTAACCCTTCGCAAGAAATAATCCTTGATACTGTCAGAGAGAGGATAGTTCATAACTGCGTGGAACTCATCACCATTTAGCCAAGGCTGAGAAGTGTGCCAGACCTCCCCCAGAATATAAAGGTCAGGTTTTTTAGCCAAGACAGACTTACGGAAATCTCGCCAAAATTGGTGGTCGACTTCATTCGCCACATCTAAGCGCCAAAGCATCGATGTCAAAATGCTCGATCCAGTAAGTCGCAACGCTCAACAAATAATCCCTCACTTGAGGATTGCCCGTATTGAGCTTGGGCATATAGCTCTCAAAGGCAAAGGTGTGATAAGGGAGTTTTCTCGGATTACCTAGCTTGATCCTTGGTCACTGGGAACTCTTGAACATGGAATACAGTCTTTGTAAACAGAATCTTCACATGTTTGAGAACATCCTGCCACTGTGGAGACTGGTCTCCGATATGGTTGAAAACAGCGTCCAGCATGATTTTTCATACTCTCTGATGATGCCTCATCCACTACCAGTTTACGGAAGATTTCCTTGTCTCCAAAATGACGGTCAATTTTCGAAATAATCCGTCATGTGTACTTTAGTGATTGGCTTAGGGATTCAAAGATCGGACAGAGATAAAGTCCTGTAATCCTAAGTCCTACAAGTAATCCAGATGGTCAATGATGCTTACAAATCTCCGCCAAAGAAATCGCTCGTCTTTGGTTTGATAGAGAATCCCAAGCTAGCACCCCTTCTGAGAAATCTCAGGATTGCCATTAGCAAAAGCGTTCTGGGAAAAATCTGATACCATACCGTCTTTGAAACCCAGTCAGGTACATAGCAAGCATCAATCTCATGGATATACGGTATTTTTAAAAACCATTTCCTTCATAATGAAGATTTTCAAGCGTGTTTGGAACACCCCTTATCGCCGTATAAGATTCTCCGACCTTGCTATCCTTGACTTCAAAAAGATACTGGGTCGGCATAGCCAACTGTAACCTCCACATTTGCCAGTAATCAAACAAAGCATCGGAGGTAAGTTTCCTCATCTCCTTGATTGCTTCATAACGATCCTCTATAAAGATAAAAAGGATCACCATAATGTAAGTTGATGCTTTCGATATCATCTTTCTTGGTCCGGATACGGATGTGCATTTGCTTATCCTTATATAGATAAGCATCTCTCCGACTCTGGTCTATGGTAAATAGCTGTTAATTCCACTGTATTTGTCTCCTGATTTACTTTCATTCATCTACGTACTTTAAACGTTTTCATAATCATAACTCCAGTATACTACTTTAAAATTTTATGTTGCAAAGGCTTGTCTGTGGTTTTGATGGTTTTGTTTTCAAAATAAAAAAGCAGTAAATCTCACAACTTACTACTTTTTAAATGATGATTTACAAATGTCTTTCCAGCCATTCAATCTTCTTAAAATCTTTTATTGCTATTTTGATTGTTTCGATAGGAGTCTTGAGAAGAAGCTTTGTAAATACTTAGATACTGTTCCAGACTTGGAACACGAAAAGTGATGTTCTCAAGATGAATCAGCTCTATATCCGATTCCGAAACTCCTGCAAAGTCAGGTAAGGAATCGATACTTCCATATTCCACACTCACGCCCTCCTTTTGGAATTCATGCTCGCGAAGATCTATCAAGGTGTAGCCTAAGTGGTTCATCACTTTCATTATCTTCTCCCACTCATAAATCCTGAGATGATCAAGCGCTTCCCATCCTCTAGGATCTCCAGGGACATGAATGTCAATGTCAGATGGCTCCCATTCTTCATATGAACGGTATTCAAAATCCCAAAGAACCCATCAGTGTCGGTGTAATTCCAACTTGGTTTAAATGAGAACAAATTATTCGGAATTCATCAAATAGAAATTCATCCTTCCTCCAATCCTTGATAAAAACTTGATTTCTCAGTGAATGACAAACTTGTTTCTACCTTCTACTCTTTCGGTTGTGAAAAGACTTCAATATGCTGGCCTAGTACCTTGATTTCTACAGGTAGGTTATCCGACTTATCACCGTCAACATCTGACTCCAATTCACTATCTGAAGAGATTTTTAATATTACACGCTCTGATATACTCAATATTATCATTTCCGACAACATCCCTTTTAGTAAATCTGGAATGACGAGATAATTTAGAGAATAAGAAGCATCTTTAGAATCAAAAATATTGGCATAGCCGTCCTTGTTTTCTTCAAAGATTTTTCTTAGTGCAAGTAATTTGTCAAAGAGAACAAAACATGACTAGCTTCACCAACATAATTTCCATTTTCTGTCTCAACCTTAATGTTAAAGACCTGATCCGTCATGACAGACTTCATGGTATTTACAGCATAGGCTAAAATACCGAATTTTGTCTTGTCCTCGATCTCCACATTGTGAATTGCCTCAGGCAGAGAACCGATACTAAAAGATATAACCAAAATAGTTGTCATTTTGCTGCCAATATCAATCTTATTGGTTAAATTAGAAATCGAGTTCATCAATCGCGCCATCGATGTCTTGATTGATTTCCAAAAGTTTCGTAATGAGGGTTGCCTGTACCGCCAGGGATAATCCCTAACTTCGAGTGTAGTCTCTCTCAGCAATACCTGAAATGACTTCATTGACAGTCCCGTCTCCACCAAACACAACCACTGCATCGTACTGCTCACGAGACGCTTCCTCAGCAAAATGTCGTGCATCTAGCGCTTTTTCAGTAATTTTGGTTTCCACATGCTCAAAATAATCCTTGGCCTTATTCTCCAGCTTAACCTTATAATCAAAGCCCTTTTTCCCCACCAGAGGTAGGGTTAATAATTACCATTGCTTTTTTCATTGATTTTCTCCTTGAATTTTTAAATAGAAATGTTAGAGTTGCTATATATTTCATTACATATAATGCTATTATATAGTGAAAACTCAGAAAAAGAACTTTGACGTACTGGGCATTAATTTATAAAAACATAGACAAAGAGTTTACTGTAATTTCGAGCATATAAAACATAGTTTAAAGTAAAGATTATCAGATAATATCAAACGATTGGCGCTAGAATATTAACGATTATCTAAAATAAAGAAAGCATTTTATTAATCTGTTTGCCATTCAAAATCCAGCTTGACGCGAAAAATCTCTTTAAAAATTTCTTTTACCTCGTCCTCTTCCTTTTTCTTCCAATCCCCATGAAATTTATTTTCAATTCGGTAACTTCTTTGAATAATCACTTTTACATGATTGATTAAAAATTCTTTTGCTAATTTATGTTCATTTTTCTTGAAGGAGATGTAAAGTAATGACAACAATGAAACAACATAGTCTTCTTTGAGAATTGGAACAATATTCTTTATGATTAAACTATCCTTGTCAAAACAATCTTCAAAATAGTAATCTGTGATGAATTTGTTTTAGATCTTCCCCCAGTTTTTCTTTTTAATCCAATCTCTCCAGTTTTGATGGGAATGCCATTTTATGACAATTAATTATTATATTCATCTTCCAAAAGCCAGTTATCTAGCTCCATCACTTCCAGGGATGAAACTTTTCACCACTGGCATCATATTTCCACACCAATAGTAAACAATAGCAAAAGCTTTAAAAATAAGGTTAAATCATGTGGTATTTCTAAATCACCTTTTTAATATCCCGTCTTTTATTTCTTTACCACCTTTCAAGCTAGGTTCAACATTGGTAATATACGGAACAGTGATTGAAGTAAGAATGTCAGCCGTAAGTGCAATACCTTTCGATTTGATTGACAAGCAAATGAGCTCCCTTATATCCTGATTTTGATTTTTCTTTGTATGCTTCAATATCTTTATTATTCTTTAATTTATTATATTTATCAACTGAGTTTTGAAACTTAATAATCTTCCAATCATCTTCCCTCATAAAAAGGATACTTCTTATAAAATCCATTGCCTTTTACGTACTTCAAATTCACAAGTGACATTATCACTATCTGTAATATCTACTTTATTAATAAACTCATTTACTTGCATCATAAAATATCCTCCATATTTTTAGGTTTTATAAATCCGTTTAAAAGACAAATAGATGTGGGTAAATCTACACTAGCTCTTTTCTTACTCCGTCTTCAGAAAAATATCCTTGACTTGCTCAAAATTGCTTAAAAATGATTGTAGCTTACTTTAAACTTAGATACTGCTTTCAATTCAGCTAAGCGAACAGCAATCAAATCAAAAGGTTTAAAGTCTCTAAATCATAAAAACAAGACATGTATAATAGCTAGTTAAAAATTCAGATTTTTCAAAACAAAAGGCACTTCTATTGAACTACCTTGCCATACTCTTTTTATTTTATCAGCATATTTCAGTCAAAGATTCTTTGAATAAATTTTTGCATTACTTGAATTTCTAACTTCTTTCCAAAGAATAGAAGCTACTTTTAGTTTATTTGAGTAGTTGCCACTATTTTCGTCTGCACAGAAATCCTTTAAAAATTGATTCCATTGACAAACCGAATGATCATACTTGGCATAATCTGAATTTCCATAATAAACTTTTAGCATATCTTGGATTGTAAAAACTCAAATCATTTTCTTTTTTACTTTTCTCAAGCAGTAGCCATATCAGCAGTAAATTTAAAGGGCGAAACACCTGTTAAAGTTGAGAAATATTCTCTAAAGTGTGCATTAAAGGAGAATCCACATTCAAGTAAGGGCATATTTAAGGTAACGACTTCTACTCGTTTCTTTTTCCTTTTTATTGATGATTTTTTAATCAAATTACCCTTAAAGTACTGCTCAATAATATGATTGAGTTCTTGTTTGGTACCTCTATATTCAAGCCCTAATGACTTGCATATCTGTGAAAGTTCATCCCGATACCAATAGAATTTATTAAATTCATCAAAGGATGTGACTTTATCAAACTCAGGCCTGCTTTCTATCAATATAATACCTCCTTAAAACCAATTTAGGTTGTCATCTCAAAATAATGGAGTTTTAATTTCTTTATTTTGAGGATTAGCTACGTTTCACTAACAAGCTTACACATTCAACGGTTCGGACTTACCGTATCATCCGTGAAAAAGCAGTCCTTCCGAAATAAAGGAAAGTCCTTTGTTTTGATATTGTTCCATTCGTAAACAGAACCGACAATATCTCCAATAATTGCTCCAAGAATCAGATTCCTCCTTGTGAAATATCAGATTCATTACACATTCCCAATGGATTGCTCTTTAAAAATGGCTCAACTAAATCAATCCACTCCTGAGGCAGGTAAGCTGATAAATAACCGTGATTATAGCCCTTTGCTTCATACAAAATCGTATTTGGATGTAGCTGCTGAAATAATTTCGCCGATGCTTTCACACAGTTTAATTCTTTTTCACCATAGATATACAAAACCTGAGCTTTGCTAGCAGAAATCATATCTTTCAGCTTGTAACACCCCATATAGGTTTTTGTAAATGGTCACCAATGTTTTAATAGGTGTCCTTGGCAGATCCTCCAAATAATAAGCTTTTTATTTCCTCTGGATAAAGCCAGTTTAGGATAGAGTTTTGTTCATCATGCTTAACTGAAGTTTGCAAGAAATTTATTGAACATCAGTTTACCAAATAGAGACACTAGAAAGATGCTGATTTTAGCTAACCTTGGTTGAGGAATACAGAGGCTTCCGTCTATGATGGCCTTCTCAGCAATTTCACTGTCTAAAGACAAAAGCTCCATAGCAATTTGACCACCAAGTGAAACACCACCGATTGCAAACAATTTCCCACCACAGTTTGCTTTGATATAGTCTAGAATCTCCAAAAGCAGAATCTTCAGTAGAAACATAATCAAGTTGATATTCCTCACCGTGGCCATTCAAAGTGGGTAGAATAATACGGTATTCTTCTGACAAGATTCGTGCTGACGAAGTAATTCCACAAGAACTATCACCACCATGTATCAGTAAAATAGGAGGCAAATTCTTATTACGCAAATTCATGGAATTTCATGCTTAAACTCCTTACTGTAGGATTTTCACTAGCTACATCCCTTGTTAATCTGTTTGAACAAGCAGTGATACCGCCTTAACATGATGCGTCTGTAGAACTCAAAAGGTTCGAGCGAGCACGACGATTAACTACGTTTTCATAACAGCTTACACACTCGACATGTGGTGCTAGCAAGCATCTATATTATAGAACGAAATATCTTTTTAAAATAATTAGAAATATACCATTGTATTAATCTCAAATTTTTGATACTCCTGTTTTGTACTCAAAAACATCAATATACCCATATATTCTTGATGGTTTCATTATCTCAATTAATAAACCTATAAATAGTTTGTCAAATTTTATCTCATCATCGACAATATATTTCTGAGCTATAGCAAATTCTTCCTTAAGTTCCCTTTATATTTTATAGTATTACCATGAGCAAGCGTAATACGTACTTTTTCAGTTAATGTCTTAGTACTTTGCCTCTTTGCTTCTTGCTAAAAATCAGTGCACAATTCAAGAATTTGGTCAAGTTTTCTGTTCAATTAACTTTCTCTTTTTATTATCCAACTGAATCAAAATCTTATTAAGCGATCTTCTATTAAGCATGTATTTATAAATTCGAGTGACAGGGCACTGTGTCTTGATAAATATAGTTTTTCATGTCAAGTGCCTGTTCTTGAAATTCATGCTGATAAAAATCCATCAATTCAGCAACGATTAACTCAATTAAAGAGTCTAAAAGAAATAAAAAGCGTAAGTATGCGGTCTGAAAAGCTACTAACAGTATAAAAATCTATAAGACTCTAAAACACACTTACACCAGACATCGGAATCGTATTCTATAGAATAATAATGGATTTCATTACACAGCTCTGCTTCACCAAACTCAATATAATCTGCTCCATTGTATGTTTTTAAAATCCCGAAAAACTGAAACTCCACCATAATGGTCAACATTTGTAATATTCAAATGTTCTGAATAATTTGAAGCATCAAAAATCATATTCATCTGTTTTGTATATAAAATAATCACTCGGACTATGATGCAGTAATAAATCACTGGAAAGATTTAACTGACCTTTACCATAAATGAATAATTTTCATCTGATCTATGATCTCCTTCAAAATACTTCATTCTCAAATCACATCTCACAAGTTGACTTTCATAATTTGCGTCAATCAGATTAGCCACAAAGCTTCAAAACTTCAGAATCATAATTTTTATCTAGAGTATCAAAATAGATTATTTTTAGAGTTCTCACATAAATTTGTAAAGTCCAAATACCTTTGGAATCTTTTTCAAAAATCTTGAGGATTTTCATTTAATTTCCTAATATCTTCGTCGGTATGTTTCAGCATGTTTGTACTCCTTTGTTATAATTCAAAATGAGATATCATCTATTAAAAATCTTGATGAGGATGCTATCTAGTTGCTTTCCTAATAATCAAAATTATTATGTAGCATACCATACTGTAAGCTAATTCTCTAAAGCTATTCAATGAAAATTGATTCTTAATCAAAAACAATCTCTTCAAATTCATAGTTACGATGTTTTCTATGAATTCAAAAATCTTTTTCGGTAAATTATCTCTAGTTAAATAAAAGCTTTTTATCTTCTAACTCACCTTTATCAATCTTTTTAGAAAATCTTTCAAAATTCATCTACTTTATAGAATAAAAAGACCATCATAATGTTCCACACCATCATCATTAAATTCAATAGTGTTATTATGAATATCATATACTAGTTTTTGTTTTATACCATCGTCATATTCAAATACAAAATATAGATTATACTTCTCGAATTCTCGGATTTTTACAAAGTTCATCAAATTGGTCATGGTGAATAGATTTAACTCATGTTTCCTCTCGTCTGGAATAATACATGATCCCAATAAGACAGGAAATAAAGGTAGATTGCATTTCTACGTATTTTTCAACCAAATCCCAATCATTTTAAATTATGGTATAGAGAAAAGAAACCGTTTCGACATTCAATTCTAAAAACAACTAATCATGTCAGTAACTGTTTTTGCATTATACAGTTGATATAGTCATACATCTTAAAAATACTCAAAAGTTCCGATAGAACTATCCACTTTGAATTCTTTATGATGTTCCGTGAATTCGATATATGGATAGTTTGTGAACCTATAATTGTTTCCTTGCTTTATTTACGAGAATTTTATTAAATTTGTTTATCAATTAGCTCAAAAACTGGTATATTCTGATGAAAGCTTTTTAACATATCTCGTTTCATTGCTATTTTACAATCAGTTTGTCAATATTGAGCATAACAATCTTATACAATAACTGTTCAATTGATTTTTAAGTATCCACTAACGACAGAGGTGTAATCAAAGTTCTTCTTGCCCTTAAAGGAATAATATAGCCATTCCGACGTGATAAAACTTGTAGCATATTCGTTCGAACTTAACATTGTTTCATATAATTTATCGAAAATATATGATTTATGCATATCAACCAGATTTTCAAAAATAATATCTTTTTAGTGAGATATAAATAGTTCTGGACTTTCTTGTCGCTTGTGTTAATAATCTGATACCTGTAGTTCAAATAATCCCAATCTTTAAGTTTTTCTGTTTAAAAATTTTTATTGAAGCAAAGATTCATATTAGAAAGAAAAATTAACAGACTTATAACCTGTGATTTCCTTTGTAACATTTAAAATAATTATCAATAGAATCAATAAACGCTTTATATTCTTCTTCACCAAATTGTTTTAAATATAATTCTTGAATAGATAACGCTCTTATATTTACATTTGCGTCCTCATATTGTAGATTTTTCTTGCTCAATTAATTTATTTGTTTGATTACCTTTTTGAAGTTCTAAGAATAATCGCTTTATTGACGTTATTAGATTCAAGAATACTATTGATATCTTCATCTTCAAAAGAAATCCGCTAACCTATATCCTATTCGTTCATGACTTTCTTTGATTATAAATATAAACGGGCATCATGTGAGATATTCTACAGGTAAATTATACTCCTTCAGTACCATAAAAGGATGTTAGTTAGTAATATTTTAGCGACTTTTCCTGTCTTTCTCGCGAAACGATAAAAATAGAAATCATCATCAGCAAATTGAAAAAGTTCTTCATTCCGAATAGGTGGGATTTCACCCACGACTCTATAAATAACTTTAGCATATTTATATTTTATCAATTTCTTCTTTATAGATGTATGAACAGTCAATTTTTCATTATTTTTCTAACCTTGAATATATTTATAAAATAAAAAGCATAAAATCCTGAGATTATGTGCTTCTCCAAGTGTATAGGGTTAACAGTTGCTTTTAGTAGCAACTGCAAACTCCTAGTAGCTTCAATCGCATGGATTGAAACACGCTCAGTGCTGAAGAATCCATATTCAAAGCGAAAATAGTTCCAACCGCATGACTGTGCCAAGGGCAGCAACGAACTTCCAGTCAATTAAGACAGTTAAGTTCATAGCACCTCCTTTCAGGCTTTAAAGCCAGAATATATATAGGTGCGTATATTGTTGCCCTATCAATAGTTTCCACTGGACTACTTTAGTATACTTCAGAGATTTAAATCTGTCAATGTTTTTAAAGCGTAATACACTAAAATTGGTAATGAAACAGAGTATATTTAAATCGTGGAAAATATAAAATCAATTTAAGAGAATAAGAAACCACTAGGTCTTATTCTTAAACTGTTAATCATTTAACTGAAAACTAACGAGTCTAAGTTTTTGTATAGACAGTAAAAAGTATTAATCAGATACTAGTAGCATAGCATACAGATTCTGATTCAAAGTAAAAGTATTACAATAGATAAACTAATAAAATTTACTCTTAGAACATCTATATACCACAAAAAGAAATGATTTTCTTATAAAACCATCATCAAAATCCTGTTTTTCCGAATGATTTTTCTACTGAGTTTAATCGTTTCAACATATCTTTTCGAATATCTGATGCTTTAAAAATTTCTGAATTTGGTAAAATCCATGGAATTAGATTCGAAGAATCTGTGATCAAATAGTTCGACTATCCAAACTCTCAACCTCAATCCTTTTGTTAAAAATTAGCCATTTTAATAACATTATCATAAAGCTATTTGGTCTGTAAGTAATATCTCCAACTACCTCTCTTTTTATTTAGATATTGAATATTTGGCCTCTATAAATTTCAAATCTAAACATTTAAAAGACTAATCTACGATGATTTCCATTATTTGATACCATAAATACGACCTGATTCATTTGGTGCTGGATATTCATCTAGCCACAATTCTGACATAGAATTGATATGTAATTGGCTATTATTTCTATGATTTAACGCATATTCTACTAGTTCACTTTCTGAATGATGATAAAAATTAAAACCTTTCTCAAGTACTACCTCTTCATTAAGAACAATGTCCTTTTTAAAACTTACTATAACTGTATGGAATACAGAAAGGTTCAAAGACTGATTTTTCTTTTTAGCTTCTTCTAGTCTTTTTCAAAAATAATTTTTAATTCAGATTCTGATACATCGTCGTAATTAAATTGTTCTTCTAAACATATTTTATCTATTCTCATGTGATTTCTCCAAAGCTTCTTTTTACTCATCTAATACTCATCATTTAAAATAGTTCTCAAATGTTCTTTCATATTAATAACTCTGTTTGTATAAAAATTCTTCAAAATCAGAAAAATCCAAACTTACTGACTCATCAATAAATAATCGTTTTAGAAATACAATTATTTTTACCCAGGTAGCTAGATCATTATCACTTTTTGCTGTATTAAGTTCACTATTTAATAGTTGCAAAATTACAATTTATTCCAATTTTTACCAACTCTTTCAATCATGGCGCTATAAGAGCTATCTTTTTGAATAGTGTTTGAGGATGAATATGGTCAACATGGAAATTTTGATTAAAGTAATCTAAATCTTGATAAAATAATGATAGTACAAAATACATCTCCACCGTATGTCCGTTCAAACAAATCGTCTATAAATTCAGTGTCGAAGTTATAGTTTTTGTTGGTTGATTTAACTTTATCAATAATAACTTGCAAAGGAAAACTAGAACTGCTATTCTCATTAATAATCTTTCTAAGATCAACAAGAACAGTATCGGATTGACCACCAAATATTCTCTTCAGGAAAGATAAAATAAAGCCATTGTTTTAATCAATTTTATGATTTGTGCTACCAAAGAATCTAACCTTAATAATCTCTTCTTCTAAGTTATTTTTATAAACATATATATAATAGAATTGCGAGCATTTAGAGCTGGAAAAGTTTGAAATTAAATCCCATCCTATAAAACATTTGGAAAGTGTTGGAAATGCTTAATTTTATTCTAGACCAATTTTTAATTACAGAATTTAATAATTCTTCATCAAAATTTTTACTCTATTTTTAATATCATTAGAAAACAACATTAAAATAGATTTAATTATTAAATCCGAACTAATATTAAAATCGCCAAAAGTTGCGGACATCTTTTAATCAATTCATCAAACTCATCCCTACTCTCTTTCCAATGAGTTGTTAAAACTGACATTAACAAATCTGAAAATGTTAATTTAGTCCCACCGTCATTTGTGCGAATAAATATATCTAATACCTTATCAAGGTCTTGTTCGGTTTCAAATAGTAATTAAGAATTCTATCTTCCCTAATTACTTTATTTAATCGTTCTAGTGTATTACGTGCGTATTCTTTATCTTTAATATTTAATTGTTGATCAATAAAATCCCTAATTTCTTCAGATATGTCATCAGGAGTTTATTTGAAGAATATCACCTACTTTATACCAAGTTTTATCTTTACTATTCTCAGCCTCAGATTTCGGCAAAAATCTGAAATTATATGCTCTGTCGATATCTGATTCGCTTTTGGTATGCCAGTAATATCTAAATATAAAAACTGTTCTTCAAAGTAATCTGATTTATCTATCCAAGGTCTATGAGGGGTTTTTCATTGTATAGCTTCCTTTTTAGACCTAGGTACAAAGCTATTTAGTCTTTGTTGTGCCGTCAATAATAGCATCATCATCAGAAGCTGTTTTGTTAATCATTTCATTTCAACTTCAAATCTTTGTTTATACTTTCTCAAAAAGAATAATAGTTATAATTATTTTTATTTGCGGAGAGTTTATTACCCACAACATCAATGAATTAAAAGGGTATTCTCTCATAATACTGTCGAAAAAGTAGTTCAATTTGATTTTTCCCCAAACGAAACGACGTTGAATACCAGGCAAAACATATTTATTTTTCATCAATTTTATCAATAGCTTCTTTAATGGTTATGGGAGTTTGAAAACCCTTTTTCCATATTAACATCTCCTTAAATATTATTTTTATACTATTATATCACTAATCAAATTAAAAACTGCAACTTACTAGTTACAGTTACTCACAAATTCACTTCTGTGCCTTCGAAAATTTAACACTAATCTCGCCTTTTTCTGAAATTGTGATACTATGTAAAAATTCGGCACATTTCAACCCCATTAAAAATCCCATTTATTTCTAGAAACTATTTCTCTAAGTCGTTCACTATAATACTGTTCTAAACTGCTATCAGTTTCCATAAGTTTGTTCCATTTACTTTGAAGAAGTTCTCTATTTTTCCTTAAGAATACTTACAGCCATCATAACAGCTTTTCAAGCATTTCCTCATCAATATGATTGTTTAAACATCCAATCTGGCCTTTAATCCTATATCGATTATTACACTGCCATACCTTACGTTTACCTCGACTTGTAGTCCATTCTTCCTACCAAATGCTGAACCACATTCGGAACAGAGAATCTTTGTAGTAAAAAGAAGCATTTCAATAATTTATTCATGGTACTAGTTATGTTTCTTTCATCTAAAACCCCTTTTCAATGAAAACAAACACGTACTCACAGGGTAAATAAAAAAATAGGATTAGATAATTTCTAGCTATCACTTCTACTCACTCTAAAAATTTTTCACTCTGATACTTACCCCTTTATAACAAAAAAGCCTTGCTATCAAGGCTTTTCTTAACTCCTTTCGTTGCAAGGTTTTACGCTTTTACTAGTAAAGCTACACACTCAACGTGTGCTGAG
>BNJV01002318.1_pt1 | contig 22686 bp, 38 predicted proteins | sample 8540591 | NCBI WGS metagenome assembly BNJV01 (sample SAMD00202457, study PRJDB9452) | human saliva metagenome | host: Homo sapiens | reverse complement strand
ATGATTCAACAGCTGAGAAACATGAGAGATGGGGAGCAGAAATCACATATGCTACAGATGGAGCATACAACTTAGATAGTGATTTTGTACTCTTCGATAGATAGTTAGAGGAGAGATATGAAGAAAAACAATTTAATAAGGAAGGTAAAACAAACAACCGCCGGGTTGCTTGCAGGAGCGATGGTCCTTACCGGAGCTCCTCTAGGTGGATTGACTGCTTGGGCTGCTCCAAGTATCACAGGTCGAACAACACCTATTGCCACAAGTTTGGAGAATGATACCATGCTTATGGACGGCCGTCCAAATGACGGATTTGGAACAACTCATACCCACTATTATCTAGGGGAGGTAGTGCATATAATGAAAAGGCGGCACTCATTTGGTAATGGTTCTAATACAGCATATAAATATGGTTGGATAAATGCGGGTTCGATGGGTTCATATGCGGTTGGAAATGGGATATCAATGGTTTGATTGATGATGTGACTTCAGAGCCTGCGGGTGAGACAGATGAGGCTTTTGTAAAGTCTTATCCGGAGGACCACTTTCAGTTACCTATCCATCATCTATGCCACAGGGATTTAATACAGCTATTCATTTGGGACCGGATGTTGTAACGGATTCTAACAGAATGAGACTTGGTGAACGACCTGGATTAAATGGATCGACAAGTCCATTCTATCCAAACTATGATGGTGAGATAAAGAATGGTGAGGTTATCAAGGTTTTTGATGCAAATAATGGATATGCAGATATGAAGCTTGAGATTAGATTCTCGTAAAGCCTACCACTGATGGTAAGTATATATTAACAGAATATACTGTAAAAACTTAAACATGAATCCGGCAGAAACTAACACTAAGATAGTGGATGCGGCAGACATGATGGTGGTAGAACAGTATGGTTTGCGGCAGGTTCTGATATAATGATTGCACAGCATGATCGTGCACCGTGTGGTCAACACCGAAGACTTATACAGGTAATAAGAATGAAGGTATACATGGTCAGTCTGATGATGATAGTGTAGATTATACTCTTGGTTCATTTGATATGCTTACCTATAGTCCACAGTATCCAAATCTTGGTATACGAAAGAGAGACTCTTCAGACCCAAGTGCTATTACTACATGGGTAGGATATTACACACACTTCCCAGCAAACTATGGAAATGACTTGGTAGATACTCTCATATATGCCGGGCGGTACAAATGGACCAGTTGACTCCGGGTCTTGCATATTCACTTAAGTTTGACCTTCTTCCCGTGAAGAGAAGACCGGTGTTATAGCATGGTCTATGAGAGGACCTACATACTATGTAGATCCGGTAAATGGTAATGACTCCAATAATGGATTTATGTCTAAACCGTTTAAGACCATTAGAGGCGGCAGTAGCCAAGATTGGAAAGTAGAACTCCTGAAAAGACATATGTCTATATCATGAATGATACAGAGATTGACTCTACTATTACTATTCCAGACAGGAAAGTCAATAACCTTGGTACTACTGACTATGTACTTGATCCAACTACCAACTCAAAAGTAGCGGCATATCCGATAACAGTTGGTGCTGACGGTCAAAGAACCAATCAAAAGGTTATAAAGAGAGCAAATAACTTTTACAGGGTCCACTATTTAAGGTGGAAGATCCAAACTCATCTATTTCATTTACAGATATAAAAAGTAGATGGTAGAGGGATGGTAAATAATATAACTGGCTCTTTAGTACTTGCAAAAAGCCGGTACGGTAAATACTCTACAGGTGCAGTACTTACAAATAATAAGATAACACCGGTAGAACATGAGCAGTTTACAGATACTAATGGAAATGGAACATGGGATCCAACTGAGGAGTTTATAGATGCCAATGGAAATGGTGTTTGGGATGGTCCGGAGGCATTTGCAGATGCTAATGGAAATGGCAAGTATGATATCGGTGAAACATTTACAGATGCCAATAGAAATGGTATCTATGATAAGTCAGCGAATGCTACTGTAGCAAAGTGCTATACATTTGTTAAGTGGTTCTAAGTTAAATATGAATTATGGTACTATATACAGGTAATAAATCTCTATATGGGTGGTGCTATTACAAAGAATACAGGCTCAAGTAAGTTTGTCAGGTGCCATAAATATTACAGGAAATGTTTCAGGTGCCGGTGGAGCATCTAACTTGATGATTGATACTACCGGAAAGTAAGGCTAAAGTTTACTTCAAATCTTACATCTGCTTCAAGAATCGGTCTTTCATCACTTCAGTCTGTACCTCTTGCAGGTGTAACAGTACTTGAGGCTGATAATGGAACCGGAGCTCCACTGCCATATAACTTAAATAACTTTAGTGCTGATAAGCAAGGTCAGGGTTCACTTTATGGAGATGCAGCCGGAGAGTTAGTAAATCTTAATGCAAGTGCAGTTACATATGTAGTAAGTCATGTTATGATGGATGGTTCTACAGTACCGGGTACAACTACAAGCAGCGTACTTACAACAGCAGGTGCACCTGTAGCTATAGCACCTATAAATGATAGTGCATACTTTGCATACAGTTTCATACACAGTACCGGGAAGTAGTCCGGCACAGATTCTTACAAGCCCTGAGGTTACACCGACAGGACATGGTCTTTCAGTAGATGCTGATGGAGTTTCAGGATACCTTCCCTGGAAATGATATATCAGTCATCTTTAGATATGTAAGAAATGAATCAGTAGCAAAGTTTGATCCGGCAGGAGGAACACCTACTACCGTACCTGATATAGTTTCACCGGCGGGAGGGGCACCAATAGCTTCATTGCCATTAGTTTCAAGAACGGGTTATGATTTTGTTGGATGGTTCAAATATACAGATGCAAATAATAATAATAAATATGATACAGGTGAGACAGTGCTTTACAGCAAGTGCTACAGGAGAGACAGGATTAGATAATCCGGTAGTGACAGGAACTGTCAACTACTTTGCTAAGTGGACACCGTCAACTACACCTTTTATAACTTTGATGTAGTTCATAAGAATTCATCAACAACAGTGCCTATAAGTTTTTTCAACTAGTACAACACCGCATCCATACTTAGATCCTATATCAGCTTCACCGCTGACTATACCTGGATATGTATTGTACACAGCAGTTCAGACACCGGCTTCACCAAAGCTATCTTTGATCCGTAACAACTACAATGGTACTATGTCAATAGGGTGGTGCATCTGTAAAATATACATATAGAGTTGATCCAAGTAAGAAAGGCTTTCAAAGTTGAGCATATAGATACATCAACAGGTGCTGTAATGCAGACAACTCAGGTTTCATAGGGCTGCAGAGGCAGCTATATCAGCTGCCCGCTTACAACTTTAGGATACACAGCTTTGACAAATGCACAGATCACAACAGGAAATACATCAACAGGTGCACATGTACTTACAGTAGCGGATATGCAGACAGCGGCTGGAGGAACAGTTGGCTTTTAATGCAGATCAGAGCTTTACAGGCTATATGCCAAACCAGGATGTAACTATCTCGTTATGAATATGCAAATACAACAGGATATTTTGCAGTTCAAAAAGTTTGTAGATTCTACTACAAAATGAAAGAATAGGAAATTTAAATCCTATATCATTTACAAAATGCAGCAGCAATGAATATTCCATACACAGGTGTTTTACGGATACCTTTATGGTTCAGCTACAGCAACACCGGCTGCAGGAACATTTGACGGAGCAGGAAACTTTACAGGAGTAATGCCATCAGCAAATGTAAATCTTGATTATATGTTGAATAGAGATCCGCTTATTGGAAGACAATGAGTTTTGAAGTTGCAAATGCACCATATAACTCATGGTGTGGTACCATCAACTACATTCAGCTTCTTGAAGGATGATCATCAACAGCAGCAAGTGGAAATGCTTACATTCCAAAAAGATTACAGACCTTGGTGGAGTTCCAACTCGCAGCAACCAACACCATACTATAAGTTTGAAGGATGGTATTTGGATGCAGCAGCAACAACACCTGTAACACGGGAATGACATTTGATAATGATGTTACATTATATGCTAAGTTTGTTGAAGATCCGGCATATTGGATAGATATAAACTTTGCGGCAGGAGACCATGGAAGCATATCAGCACCATCAAGTCTTCATACATATTATGATAATAAATGGGGTAATATATTAGGTTCTATCCCAACACCAACACCTGAGCTTAACTATTTGTTCTTAGGCTGGAAGAATGGTACAAATGTAATAACAAATGGTTCATCACTCTACAAATGGAGCTACATATACAGCTCACTTTGGTAAAAGACCCTAACACATGGGGAAACAAACATGGGTTCAATCTCACCGTAGGAAGAATTGGATCAAAATGGTAGTGGTGAAATAGTAATAGAAGGTACTACACCTGGAAATGTATATGTAATAAGTGATCCGGATGGAAATATTATTGCAGTAGTTCCTGGAGATGCAAATGGAAATAGAACAACAGTTCCAAATCTCACACCTGGAGCACATTACAATGTACAGGAGGGAACACCTGATACTCAGGCTACAGTAGGACAGCCTGTTTCAAGTATTACAGGTACATCTGTATCAACTCCACAGGATGTATATATTCCAACAGTAGATAACAACTACAATATTGGATATGATCCTGAAAATGATGGAATGGCACAGATAGTTGTAAATCCAGCAGATCCGATGCAGACTATGCACTTATAGATGAGAATGGAAATGTAGTACAATATCCTGGAAGTGATAATGGATGGATGACCCGGTAGGAAGCAATCCTTCAACAGTAACTTTCAACAACTTGAATCCAAAATGCAACATACACAGTAGTGGCAAGAAAGAAGGGCAACAGCAGCTATTCCTGATCCACTTACAAAGCTTCCTGATGGAAATCAGATCATTGCAAAATCCTGGTGATATGGCAGAGGCTGCGAAGTATGGTAGAAACCAGAGACGGAGATATAGTATCAGTAGGTACTACAAATGTAGGGAAGTGATACATATACAGATGCTAAGGCAGGAGAAAGCGTTGTTATACATGCAGATCCTATAAAACTCAAATGGTAAGAACTTCCTATATTGGAAGGTATTAGCAGGTAGAGCTGTAGGAGTTAGTGGAAAGATAACTCAGGCTGACTATACATTCAACCTTTCTAATTCAAATATTGTTCTTAAGGCTGTATATGAGCCAACTAAGATAGCAGGAGATGATGCTAATGTAGAGGAAGATTTGAGAGGAAAAAGCAGGAGTAGGAGAGTTTGGTCTTGAGCCATCTCAAATACGGCACTTGCAAAATCAACTTACAACCCGGCTGATAGAGCACTCAATACAGTCAATGGAGCAACAGTAGATTATAAAGTTATCTTTGATAAGAGAGATACAACAAGTGCAGAGTCGAATCTTGTAAAACCTGTTTCATACTCAGGTTCAACTCATCCGGGTGCGTATACAGCAGCGTACTCACTTGATATTAAGCTTGAGAGATATGTAGATGGAAGAAGAGTTGATGCAGGAATAATGGCTACAGCATCAAATGCTACAGTAGATGTTATTGCACAGTTGCCAGCATCAGATGTAGATCAGTTAGACTATCAGTTGTTTGATGTTACATCAGGAAACACCTGTTGAGGCAACAATTACAACAGATGTAGCAAACAATGCCGGTCTTGTGAAGTTCACAGGAAAACCTATTACATACTTATGTTATGGTTTACTCAAAAGGCATTCAAGGTTACATTTGTGGATAATAAGCCGGTACTTGATAATTTACACTTAAAATGATACAAGTAGAAACTTCACAAACAGTTTAAAGTTAGAAAGAAAGACTCAGTTGAGGATAGTGCTTACACAACAGATTATACTGTAGTAACTAACTATGCTCAAAATGATGTAGCAATGGACTTGTAACACCATTTGAAGATATCTATGGTGTACAGTATGACTATGTTAACTGGTCAAAGAAGGAAGATAAGCTTTTCTGTATTTGATACTACAAAAGAGTTGACAAAGAAGACTACTGTTTATGCATTCTACACTAACAATAAGAAGGAAGTATCTGAGGCAAGAGTAGATCTTGATAAGACAATTGACGAGGCAAGAATACTTACAGGTGATCCTTACCTTAAGGTTGCTGAGATTGCTGAAACTCAAATGAGGCTATTGCAAATGCAGTTGAGACACTTAGACAGGCTAGAGATCTTGTATCTCCCTGACGGTACTACATATCTCAGACAGGCAAACTATGCAGAACTTCAGCAGGCAATAGATGCACTTAGAAGACTTATTGATAAGTATTCAAAGATAGCAGCCGACAGAGCCGGGAGATAGAAACAGAAGAACCGGGTGGTGCCAGTGGTGGTGGTAACTCTTCAAGTGGTAGAGGAAGTAGACTTCTGACACCTGGAGAGAAATCAACACAGAATACAGCTATCAATGAGAAACAGTAACACAAGAGCATTCGTACTTTGGTGTGGATGGTAACTGGGAAAGAAACAGCGTCACAGGTGGATGGTCATTCGTACTTAACGGAGGAACACCTATTAATGATATGTGGGGTATGATTACTTTCAATGATGAAACCGGAAAGAAAGTATACCGCTGGTATTACTTTGATGCTCGCTCAACTATGGCAACAGGTTGGGTATATGACTCAAAAGAATGGTAACTGGTATTATATGAATACTACAGAAGGTCCTGATCTTGGACAGATGGTAAAGGGCTGGGTAAAAGATACTAATACAAATAAATGGTATTAGATGAATGATAATACAGGTATTTTTGAAGACAGGATGGCATTTAGATAAGCAGGATGGAAGATGGTATTACCTCAACCAGAATGGTGAAATGCTTATAGGATGGCAGAATATTGATGGAAAGTGGTATTACTTTCAACACCAATACTCCACAAAAATACCCTATACATGGGATGCCAATGCTTTCAAGTGGAACTACTTTGAACAATAGTGCCAGACCATATGGATTCATGTATGCCGGAGAGAAGACTCCGGATGGATATAGTGTAGATGCAAATGGTGCTTGGAACTAAGTGACATAGAGAAGAAATGAAAAAGAAAGACAATAAAAGCAAAATTAGCTGCTGCATTGTCTGCGGGCATGGCTTTTAGCTGTACTGCACCGGCAATGCCGGCGTATGCAGCAAAATGGTACTATTTCATTTGATATGGGAAAACCTATAATGCTTTGGGTGGAGATCCCTTTGCGCACTATTAACGGGTACTCAAGGTGATCTATGCTCGCACATATGCAGATGGAACTGCTATTATACCCGATACATTTGAATAATAATCAGTCACCCACAAGTGGTGGTGCCGGGTTATTACGAGATGCCGTTTTGGGATACAGTCTGTTGGAAAGCAAATGGTGCAACTAAAAAAAATAACTCCTTCCATTCCGGGAGATTATAATTTCCGGGATATTTTTAAAGGGATGGTATAAGGAAGATCCTGAGGTAAATCCTTCTCAGACGAGAATGAATCTTTTACCAAATACTGTTCCATATAGAAATACTACATATTATGCAGCATTTGTAGCAGATCCAAAGCAAAAATATGTACATACACAGTATCATGAGAGTGCTACAGTGTGCATGCTCCTCTGACTACTAGATGGTACATATCCTATATCTAATACTGTTATTGATAGAGACACAACTGTATTTCCGTCAACAAACAACTAGACTGATAATAGTGTAAATACTAAAGAGTCTATGAATACTTTTGAAATTGGCTTTCATCAAGACCTTTAAATATTTATGGATATAAGGGAACTATAAAGGAAATAGATTCACAAAAATACTACGAGCGGTAGTATGACAGAGACTTTCAGATACATCAGGTGCTTATGGAGATGGAAGATATATAAATCCAACCACTCTTGTAGATGGTGTTGAGAATCTTGCAAGTCAATACAGATTTGTATATAATGCAGACAGGGTCAGTCATTTACCGGAAATATGGTAAACAGAGACTTTGACAACTGTAATGGAGTATGATGTGGATCCCGATCAAAAAGTCAAGACTTTACAGTAGCAACATAAAAATCTTAGATACAACAGGAGCAGTAGCTTCAACAGAGTCAGAGTTTAACCATACTTTTAAAGCTGAGGAGACTATTACAGGTATATCACCAAAGACAGATCTTATAACTCCACAACCTGGAAATACAGAGTCAAGATATAAGCTTCAATCTGCAGCCTTCACAAATGTGGGATCTGTAGGGACTATATAAGCATACTTTATTGACAATCAATAAGAATGCAAATGGTGGTATTTTATCTGATACAGCAACTGATGCATCAGGTCTTCTTGATCTTACACCTGAGGCAGGTACAACATATCTTGCTACAGGAGCATTGAATGCAGCAGCAAAGATGCCAAACCAGGAGTTACACTAGAGTATACTTATGTACCTAATCCAAACTATAGATTAAATGTAAGAACTAAGTATCTTAGCCAAGATGGAACAGATCTTACATCAATAGTGGCTACAAAGACATCAACAACAGTTGGTTCAGACGGAATGATTGAGACACTTGAGCAATCAATTCAACAGTAAATATACCTTTATCCTGATTTATCAACTGAGGGCTATAATACACCTACATATAGTATTTCAGGAGGAACTCCTGGAGCAGCCGGTGTTGTACCAAACCCTGCAGGTAATACTGCAACAGCGGATTTAGCTACAGATTCATATGTAGTAACTGTTACATATCCAAGAATACCAAGCTTCTGGTCACAGGTAATGTTCCAGACAGAGGAAATGGTAGTTTAGAAGATCCGGATTATCCGGTTGGAACAAGCCATCCATATACTAATGCAAATACAAACGCTATTAGATTGCCGGTAAATGTAGATAACTCTGTGGATATTCCACTTACAACTGTTCTTCCACATGCAGTAGCTGGAGCAGGATATGAGTTTAAGGGATATTATGATGTAGATACAGGAGCACAGGTAACAGATGGAAATGGTGCATTTATTTCATCAACACCATATCATCTTGCAGATCCTGGACAGGGATTGGTAGCGAAGGTTTGAAACATAATAGCAGTTGGTTGACTTTTCACATTCAAATTTGCCGGAAGCTCATGGTGATATAACACCTGCAGGACCTGTAACAGGTTCAGTATATCCACTTGATGGGTACTGAGCACCAAGAGCGATAAGATGGGCAGAGCTTGATCCGATGATCCCGGTATAGCAGCTGAATTTGTAGGTGTAAGACCTTCAGCAAGTGCAGATACAGGATATATGATCAAGTGGTATGATGCAAGTGGTGCAGAGATAAGTGCAGGAACAGATATTGCAGCGTATCCAAATGGTAGTGTATTTACAGCAAGAGCTGTAACAACAGCACCATTAACACTTAATCAGCCAACAGCTACAACGGGAATCAATACATCTACAGGTGCAGCTGAGATAACAGTATCTAACTTTCAATGGAGATCCTACAGTACAGTATGTAGTAACAACTCCTGACGGAACAATTGTTGAAGCACTGTCAAATATGAACTTACAGGCATTAGGTGGAGTTATTTCAGGACCTAGAATCTTAGCCGATACAGAGTATCAAATAAGAGAGGTAGCACCGGATGCGACAGTAACAATTGGAAGCAATATTGCAAGTGTAACATCACCAACAACATCACCTGCTGCCAGCAACCATACAGATGTTACAACACCAATAGCAGTAGCACCACAGGTTGTAGCAGATCCATCAGATCCAAATAGAAGACAGATGGTATTATCACCTGTAACACCGGGACAGAGCTATGCTGTTGTGGATGATCAGGGTAATGTAGTAGCTGATTGGACAACACCAACAGGAAATAGATTGACAGTACCAAATCTTACACCGGGAAGAAATTATTCATTAGTTACAAGACCGGTAACAGATACAACATCTACACCTAATTCAATGCCTAGAAGATTGGATTTTGTAGCGGCAAATATAAAGAATGTCATTACATTGCTAAATCCATCAGATATAACAGTGGTATCACCGGCAGGACTTGATCTTAATGATGTTCCGGCAGGTACAGTTGTTGAGCTTAGAGCAAATCCTGTAAGTGGATCAAATGTATTTACAAGCAATTGGGAGTTCACTTTAGGACAACCGATAAATCTTTCAAATGATGGAAGTACAACAATAAGGTTTACAATGCCAACAGGTAGAATAGTTGTAAAGGCAGTTTATGATACAGACTTAAGCAACTGGGATCCTATATCAGGAAATGATGCTTTAAGATCAGATGGAGTAGTTGGTCCTGGAGGAAGTATAGGTGCTAGTAATCCGTTGTTAAATATTCCGGGAGATTTTAGAGTAGTTATAAATAGAACAAGAGTAAGCAACTCTGACAAATTAGCTATTCAAGATACTTTAACAGATGATAGATTTACAGGAGTATGGAGCATTGTAGCTAAGGTTCAGCAAAAGATAAGTGGATCATGGCAGGATTATGTAGATCCTAACTTGTTACTTAACTCTTTTGTAAACATGGGAGCACTTGAAGACAGTGGTCGTACATATATGCTTCATCATATGGCTACATCAAGTAATGCGGATAGACTTACAGATGCAGACAGTCAGTGGAATCCTGTTTCAAGCTTTTGATGGACTCTTTACATATAGTTTCCTTAATGGAGAAAGATATGTATTTGGATATACAACATCTGATAGTACCGTAACATTTGTAGATACCATCACAGGAAGTACAGTGACAACAGCACAGGTTGCACCCGGAAGTACTCTAAGAAGTGTATCATCACAATATAGAAGCGATATACCGGCAGCAGGTTCAAAAGTTGAAGATAGAAATACAGGTCTCACATGGACCTATGTAGGCTTGAAGAAAACGGCAACCGGAGTGGGAGATGTTGATGAGAATGATATAGTAAAATGGAGATATGACAGTATATCTTTACTATACAAATGATCAGACACTTAGAAATCAGCTTGTAGATGGATTAAAATGATAGTATCACAAAGGGTGATGCATTAGATCTGAGCAAGTACAAAGCAAGCGATGCATCTGCATTGCAGGCTAAGTTAGCAGAAGCAAAAAGCATTGTTAGCCAGAACAGCACCAAGTATGGCTGTTTCATCAGAACTTTCAAAAGGTACTTAATGAATTGAATAATATTCTTAAGAGTATGGGAGTTAATACAAAAACCCTACACCAGGTGGTGGTTCAGGCGGCGGTCGTGGTCGTGGCCGTGGCGGTTCAGGCGGTGGTTCAGGTACTGCTGGCAAAAAGTCAACCGGAAATAACTCCGGTATCAGAGTTGGTCTTGACGGTAACTGGGAGCTTACAAATCCTGTAGAAGCTACAGCAAATCCTGACAGCAGCAAGTGGGTATTCAACCTTACAAATGGTGGAAGAGCTAAGGGCTGGGCATACTTAGCTACACCTACGAAGGAAAGACAAAGTCTGAGTGGTATCACTTTGCTGAGGACGGCATCATGGATTCAGGATGGTTCTTAGACGGAAGTACATGGTATTATCTGTCAATGAATCATAACGGATTCTATGGTGAGATGATTAGGGATGGCATCATGACGGACAGGACGGAAGATGGTACTACCTTTGATTCTTCAAGCGGTGCTATGCATACAAACTGGAGCAAGATAGGGAGGAGAGTATTACTCTTGAATCCTACAGCACCTGCACAGACTTGGTTCTTTGATAATGCAACAGGCAGATGGAATTTTGCTAACATAAATTCAAGACCTCTTGGTTCAATGTATCAGAATGAAACTACACCTGACGGTTATCATGTAAATGAAAGCGAGCTTGGAGATAATATATAGTTTATAAAAACTTGTAGATATTCTCAGTCCGAAAATAATAATGGGGAGTCACACGAAAGTGTGGCTCCCCTATTTATATATTGGAAGAACATGTAATATAGTAATATAAATACAGTACGTAGATAGTGTCAGAATACAATGTAGAAAAACAGTATTTTTAGACAAAACATTAAAATTTAGGAGGGTTTATCATATGAGTAATTTTGAACTTAAAGATTTTGAACAAAAGATGAATGAATTACTTGACTTTTGACGGCATTGTGCTTTGCTGTATGGGGTATGAAGCTGAATCACAATAAAGAAAAAGTTTGCTGTAAGTTTTGATATCGGTATAGATCTGATTTTTGATTTATTATCATTCACAGAGTATGATTTTGAAGAGAAAACTTATGAGCCTAATGTAAGTGATATATTCATAGTAAATACATTCTATGAATGTCTTATGAATTTTTCCGATATGACGGTAGAATATGTAGGCGAAAAATGAAATAAATATATATGTACCGGTAGGAGATGCATATGCGCAACTTGAGATAAGGGATATAGAGTATCTTACTGTGACTGTTACAAGTTATAAAAAAAGTGGCATTTTGTAAAGGTGAAAAGCCGGTCAAGATAGGAATATATGATTTTGATGCAATGAGATATGAAAAAGTTCCCTGAAAAACTTTGTTAAGGGAGATTCTAAATTTTATTGTTTCGGATAGAAACAGAATAGAATAAAGAGGTAGCAAAAAGGCTTTTCTAAGCCTTTTTGCTACACTGTCTCTGATAATCAAGTTTCCGGTAATTAAAGTTTTTTTACCGATTTATTCTTTGGGTCTTTTTTATTTTTCAAGAGTTGTTCCACAGCAAGTTTTCCTATTTGCTTTTTCTGCACGTGAACTGTAGTAAGAGCAGGCGAAGAAACTGCAGAATACGGTATATCATCAAAACCTATTATTGAGATATCTTTCGGTATTTTTACTCCCTTTTCTTTTAAGGCCTTTATAGCGCCGAGAGCAAGAGTATCATTGTCAGCAAAGAAGCAGTCGGGAAGAGTATTTAAATCGCCAAGCTGTTCTAACATATCATTATAAGCTCCGATCATAGTTGGAGAGATCATATAGGTATGCTCTTTTACATAATCCATTTCAAGCCTTTCCACACTCTCTGTGAATCCTTTTTTCCTCAGTTGAAAATTTTCAGAATATATATTTCCACCGATGTATCCTATGCTTGTGTGTCCGCATTTTTTCAGATAATCAAGAGCAATATAGACATTCTCTTCATTATTCATACAAACACTGTTGCAGGTGGTATATGGGCAAACATTGTCTACGACCACATAGGGAATGGAGATGGAATCAAATAGTGGATACAGTTCCGGAGTAAACTCGGTACCTATCAGTATAATACCTTCGTATTGACTAAGATCCGTTTCTGACAGAAATTTTTCAAAGCTTTCCTTATGTACTCTCAGAACCATATTTAAATTTTCTTTTTGAAGTCTGCTCTCTATTGCGTCCAGTATTCCGGCTATAAACCCTTGATTTTCTTCAACAAAAACACCGCTTCTGTAATATTTGAGAACCAGTACATTTTTATTTTCTGTAATTCTTTTTCTTTGCTGAGGGTAATAATTATATTCCTTCATTGCCGCCAACACTTTTTCTCTTGTTTCTTCACTGACGCCTTTTTTTTCATTTATTACTATGGAAATAGTGGCAGGAGAAACATTTATCAGTTTTGATAACTCTCTAATGGTCATAGTATTCTCCAAAAGAAATATTGTTCACTAAACAATAATTGTTTTCAGTAATCATAATACTATTTCAAAAAAATATTGTCAAATCGGAATATATAAAAAATACTGAACATGAGATGTGCAGAACTAGTGCATGAAAAAAATTTATCTTTGGTGATTATATACTATAAAAAGATATTATTTTTGTTTATAAAAAAACATGTTAAACAGTTTGAGTTTAAGTTTATTAAACGATAAAAAGGAGATTAAAAAAAGTTAGCTATACAATATGTATAAAAAAATATTATAACAATATATGCATAAGATAGAAATAATCAGATTGTATTGACATTTAAACATAATAATATTATTGTTTATATAAACGATAGTTCTTGATTTGTTAAATATTTAGTAAACAAGGAGGGATGATATGAGAAAGGTCAAGAAATTAGTTAGTGCGTTGTTAATCGGTGCAATGGTTAGTGCTCCACTGATCGGATGTGGTGGAGGAGCTACAAAGAGTGCAGATACTACTACTGCAACTGTAGCGGACTCTAAGGCTGAGGAGAGCAAGACAACTGACGGAAGCAATCCTGTAGCAGGGCAAGAAGGTAGCATATATTATGATTATGCCTTCAGCTACTATTTTCCAGATGTGGAAGGATTCATGTAAGAAGCTTTGTGATGAGCTTGGAGTACAGTTTGATTTCTTCTTCTGTGACGGTGACTTCAATAAGTGGCAGGACACTATAAGAACATGTGCATCTGCAGGCTATGACGGACTTATTGTAAGTCATGGAAACCAGGACGGTTCATATGTATTCTTAAAGGGCATCTTGGATGAATACAAGGATTTAAAGATTGTTACATTCGATACACAGTTCTATGCGGACGGTGAATACAAGAAGCTTGACGGTGTGACTCAGATGTTCCAGCAGGATAAATCTTTGGTAACCGTTCTTCTGGATGAGATGATAGCTAAGTATGGTGAGGGTGTAAGACTTGTAAAGGTATGGAGAGGTCCTAACTACAACAGCCCGTTTGACAGAAGAGAAGAAGGTTGGCAGGAGTATGAGAAGGCGGGAAAAATCGTAACTGTAGGTGAGGTACAGCCTTTACAGGATTCCGTAGACTCTGCAAACACTGTAACGGCAGCATATCTTCAGAGCTTAAAGAGAGAAGATGTTGACGGTGTTATTGCATACTATGATATGTACGGACAGGGTGTATATAATGCACTTATCGAAAACGACAATATGAACGGTAAGAACGGTGATGCACTTCCTATGGCATCGGTAGATATTGATCCTGTTGATATTACAAATATGCAGACAAGACCTGATATATGGACAGCGGCAGGAACAACAGACTGGACATTAAACGGTGAGATCGCTATGAGACTTCTTTTTACTTGAGATGGCAGGAGAGTATGACAAGATCTATGATCCGGCAACAGGAGAAATGGGAGTTGATGTTGTAGAGGTTCCGGGTACAGCTATTAAGGCATCAGATTTAAAGACAGATTCAAATGTAGAGAATCTTGGAAATGTAGCAGGAGAAACTTATGGCAATCTTAACTATCTCTCGGAAGCAGATTGGATGCCGAAGGATCTGTTTACACAAATAATAGGGATGTAAATATAAGGTCTACCAACAGTAACGACTTATAAAATTAATGAATGAGGTGAGTTTATCAGATACATTTACTTTTATTTTTAAAAGTCATTGAAATTTTGATGACTCACCTGTTTTAGATTGGATAATTATGGACAGAATAAAGTTAAGCACAAAAAATGTGTCGATAGAATTCCCGGGAGTAAAGGCCTTAGAGGATATAAACTTTGAGGTAAGTACGGGAGAGATAAGGGCTGTTGTAGGAGCAAATGGTGCCGGAAAGTCCACACTTATGAAGGTATTATCAGGTGCCAATCCTACATATACCGGAGAAGTATTATTAAATGATAAAGATGTGGAGCTTAGAACTCCTGTAGATGCAAAAAAATGCGGTGTTCAGATAGTGTATCAGGAAGTAGATACGGCACTGTTTCCAAACCTTACCGTAGCTGAGAATATTATTCAGGGCGATTTGGTAATGGATAAGGGAAATGCAATCTTAAACTGGGGTGAGGTTTATAAAGAGGGCAGAAAAGGCTCTTGACAGACTTCATATCAGCAAGGAAAGGATCAAATGAAAGGGATCTGGTTTCAAAAGCTTTCACTTGCAGATAAGCAGATGGTACTTATAGCAAAGGCAATCAGAAGAAAAGTGTAATTTCCTGATACTTGATGAGCCGACGGCTCCGCTTAGTAATCAGGAGACAAAAAGAGCTTTTTGAGGTTGTTGAGCATTTACACAAAAACAGAGAATATAGCAATACTGTTTATTTCACACAGATTGAATGAGATACTTGAGATATGTGAAAGCTATACAGTAATGAGAAACGGAAAGTTGATCGGTACATATCCTATAGACGAGTCAACTACCACAAAGGAAATAGTAGAACTTATGCTTGGAAGGACATTTGAGGAAGCATACAAAAGAGAAGAGATTTCTATAGGTGACACTATTTTTAAAACAGAGAATTTGAGCGAAATCAACGGAAGAATAAAGGATATAAATTTACATGTCAGAAAAGGTGAAATACTTGGTATAGCAGGGCTTGTCGGAGCCGGGTAAGTCCGAACTTTGTAAAAACTCTTTTTCGGAGCATATAAGAGTACCGGAAGAATCATATTAAACGGTAAAGAACTGAATCTAAAAAATCCTGCACTTGCAGTTAAAAATAAAATAGCATTGGTACCTGAGGAGAGAAGAAAAGAAGGTGTACTTGTAGAAGAGAGTGTAAGCTTTTAATTTATCTGCGGCATCTTTGGAAAAAGTTTTGTAAATTGTCTTTCATAGACAAGAAAAAAGGTAACAGATAATGCAAAGAGTTATATACAAAGCCTTAATGTATCAACACCAAGTCCCAAGACAGCTTGTCAAGAAACTTTCAGGCGGAAATCAGCAAAAAGGTTGCTGTAGGAAAATGGCTGGCTGCAGATTGCAAGCTTTTATATATTTGATGAGCCTACAAAGGGAGTTGATGTAGGTGCAAAAGCAGGATATTTTTCGATCTTATCCATGAGATAGCAAAAAAGGTAAATGCGGTTATATATGCAACCTGTGAGAACCAGGAGCTTTTGGCCCTCACAGACAGAATTTATGTAATGTACAATGGCGGTATAAGTGCAGAACTTATTACAAAAGAAATACAAATGAAGATGAAATAATGTTTTACAGCGTAGGTGGTAAGCAAAAGTCAAGAGGAGGTAGTTTGATGGAACGCAAAAAAATTAATAAAAGTTTGGTATAGATTGGGCTGCTATCCTGGCACTTGCTCTATGTTTTATAGCATTTACAGTAATTAAGGGCAGTGCATTCATGTCTCAGAGCAATATGGTAAATATTCTCAGAGCAATGGCAATAACCACGGTATTCGGTATTGCGGCTACAATTACCATGGCACCTGACGGATTTGATATGTCTGCCGGTACTTTGGGAAGCTGTTCAGCTTACGCTTTTGTATCGTCATACCTTTGGTTCTGGTCAGTCACTGTTTATGTCGGTAGTAATAACTATAGTGACAACTTTGATTTTATATCAGCTACCATGTTTCTTATTCTGGTATGTAAGATACCTGATATGCTTGCGACTTGTGCTTTGATGTTTGTTCATCAAGGGACTTGGACAGTGGTATATAGGGAGGTGGTGCAGTATCCACAGGTATGAGAACACCATGGAATGCAGAACCTCTCAGAATAGCTCTTTCAGATTCTTTTCTCAGCAATAGGAAGAGCGCCTTGGATCATTATCATTATGCTTGATGTGTGCTTGCCGCATATATCTTCCTTGATTTTACAAAGTTCGGAAGATATTTGTATGCAATGGGTGGAAATAAGGAAGCTGCAAAACTTTCAGGTATTGATATTAAGAAATACAGATATGTAGCAGGTATGATAACTGCTGTATTTATAGCTATCGGTGGTATTTTTAGTTTCATCAAGAGGAAGTTCTGCACAGGTTATGTGTTGTGACAACTATTTGATGCCTTCACTTGCAGCGGTTTTTGTTGGGAAGAACTGTAGGAGGTGCTGAAAAACCTAATGCTCTTGGAACAATGATAGGCTCAATGCTTGTATCCACACTTGAAAACGGACTTACTATCTGTGCAGTACCTTTCTTTGTATTGCCGGCGGTAAAGGGTGCGGTACTTGCTTTGGCACTTATAGCGGCATATGCATATAAGAGAGAATAATATAAAAGGGAGTCGGTATGAGCAGATTTGACACATATTTCCAAATGGAAGAAAAAGATATAGTTGAGTATACTTTATTAAAAGCTACATCTATAGATTGGGATAAGGACAGCATGAAGGTAATTATTCCAAAGGAGCATGGTAATCTTAACTATGTTTATAGGGTAACGGATGATAAGGGACATTCGATTTATATAAAGCAGGCAGGTACCGAAACAAGAATTTCAAAGGATATGAAGCCTTCAAGAGACAGAAACAGGCTTGAATCGGAGATTTTGATGTTACAGGAAAGATTTGCAAAAGGGATGGTGCCGTATATTTATTTTTATGACACTGTTATGTGTGCCTGCGGTATGGAGGATTGTTCAGACTTTTCGGTAATGAGACAGGCAATGCTTGAGCATAAAATATATCCTCATTTTGCTGAAAAGATAACGGATTTTTTGATAGAGACATTATTAAAAAGCAGTGATGTGGTAATAGACCATAAAGAGAAGAAGGTAATCGGAGGGAAGCTCGTTTCACCCTGATCTTTGTGATATTACGGAAAAAGTTGGTTTTTATGGAGCCATACAATGACCTCAATCATAGAAATAATGTTTTTCCTCCAAATGCAGACTTTGTAAAGAAGGAGCTTTATGAGGATAAGGCATTACATTTTGAAGTTGCAAAGCTGAAATTCAATTTTATGACAAATGCACAGGCATTGATTCATGGAGATTTGCATACAGGTTCTATCTTTATAAAAGAGGACGGTTTAAAAGTATTTGATCCGGAGTTCGGTATACTTGGACCTTGTGGATATGATATCGGAAATGTTATAGCAAATCTTATTTTTGCCTATGACAACGGACTTGCTTACGGAAAGAAAGAGTTCACTGATTGGATTCTTAAATCGATTGAAGATGTCATAGATTTATTCATAGAAAAGTATAATAAATTTTATGATGAGTGGGTAAGCGAGCCGATGGCAATGGTAGAAGGTTTTAAAGAATATTATTTAAACGGTATTCTTAGAGATACGGCAGGATTTACCGGAACGGAGCTTCACAGAAGAACTGTAGGAATGGCCAATGTTACTGATGTAACTACAATTGCAGATGAGAAAAAGAGACTTATAGCTGAAAGAATAAATATTTTGTCAGGTAAGGAGTTTATACTGAAAGCGGACAGCTTTAAATGTGGTAAAGATTATGTAGACACTATACTAAAGTGTAAAGCATTGGCAGAGGAGTTATAATGGGTATTGAAGAATTTTTTGACAATATAATCTCAGTAAAGATGACGGAAGGTGGAGAACTGAATATTATAGACCAAACCCTTTCTGCCGGGAGAGATAAAGAGAATAAACTTAAATACAAAGGAAGAGATTTGGGAAGCCATAAAGAAGCTTAGAGTACGTGGAGCGCCTGCAATAGGAGTGTGTGCAGCATATGGTATTGCAAAGACGGCTTCAAAGATAAAGGCGGTAAACTATAGTGATTTTGAAAAGGAATTTTTGGAATTAAAGGAGTATTTTGCCTCTTCCAGACCTACAGCGGTAAATCTGTTTTGGGCACTTAACAGAATGGAAGATGCCCTGAAAGCAAATAAAGAAAAAAGTATTGATGAGATAAAGGAAGCCTTATTTAAGGAGGCCGAAGATATCAGAAATGAGGATGTTGAAATAAGCCGTGGAATAGGAGCTCTTGGATTCAAGCTTTTGAAAAAGCTTAAAAGAAACGGTAAAGAGATCGGTATAATGACTCACTGCAATGCCGGAACATTGGCAACGGCAAAGTATGGTACGGCGACAGCACCGATGTATATGGCACTTGAAAACGGATTTAGCGGTGATGATATGCATGTGTACTGTGATGAGACCAGACCTCTCTTGCAGGGAGCAAGACTTACAGCATTTGAGCTTAGCAATGCCGGAATAAAGACGACACTGCAATGTGACAATATGGCATCTATTTTAATGAAATCGGGTAAGATAGATATTATATTTGTAGGTTGTGACAGAGTGGCAAGAAACGGTGATGCGGCAAACAAGATCGGAACATCCGGACTCGCTATTATAGCAAAGCATTACGGCATTCCTTCTATGTATGTGCACCTACATCAACTATTGATATGAAGGCTGAAGGTGATAAGGACATCCCTATAGAGATAAGAGACGGGGAAGAGATTACAGATATGTGGTATAAAGAGAGGATGGCACCTGAGAATATAGGTGTATATAATCCGGCATTTGATGTTACCGATCACTCTCTTATAACAGGTATTATTACTGAAAAAGGTATTTGTAAATATCCTTTTGATAAGGCGTTTAAGGAATTGGGACTTTAGTACAGATAGGAGAAAATATGAAGAAGATAATCAATGTTCCTGAGAATTATACAGATGATATGCTAAAAGGCATTTATAGTGCACATAAGCAGGTTAAATATGTGGCGGACGACCTCAGATGCTATTGTATAGCAGATAAGAAACCGGGAAAGGTGGCAATAGTTACAGGTGGCGGTACAGGACATTTACCGCTATTCCTCGGATATGTAGGTGAAAACTTACTTGACGGATGTGGTGTGGGAAGTGTTTTCCAGTCACCTTCGGCAGAGCAGATATATGAGATATCAAAGGAAGTGGAAGCGGGAAGCGGAATACTCTATCTATACGGAAATTATACCGGAGATATAATGAACTTTGATATGGCGGCTGAAATGCTTGAGATGGACGATATCAAGACAAGAAGCATTGTAGGTGCCGATGATGTACTGTCAAATAAGCTTCCTGAAACCAGAAGAGGTGTTGCAGGCATATTCTTTATGTATAAGTATGCAGGTGCTGCGGCGGCAAATATGGGAAGCCTTGATGATGTATATGAGGCGGCAAATACAGCTAAACAAAAATACAAGAACTGTAGGATTTGCATTGACACCATGTGTTATACCTGAGCTTGGACATGCCAATTTCTCTTTGGAAGAGAATGAAATGGCCTTCGGTATGGGAATCCACGGTGAGCCGGGAGTTTGGAACGGAGATATAAAGACTGCAAAAGAACTTGCAGATGAGGCGGTCGGAGAAATCCTTGATGATATAGAAATCGGAAATGGCGATGAAGTTGCAGTACTTATAAACGGACTTGGTGCAAGCAGCATTGAGGAGCTTTATATACTTTCAGGAGAAGTGAGTGAAATATTGGCCTCAAAAGGTATAAAAGATCTATAGAACATTTGTAGGTGAGTATGCAACAAGTATGGAGATGGCAGGTGCATCCATATCTGTTTGTAAGATAAACAGTGACAAGGAAAAGGCTTGGCTTGATATGGAAGTAAAGACTCCATTTATCAGATTATAGGAGCAGTTATGACAGAGATTAGAATAGAGGATCTTCCGGAATTATTTGAGTTCATAGCTAAGGTGTTTGTCGAAAAAAAGATGAGTTATGTGCAATGGATGCAAATATGGGCGACGGTGATCTTGGGCTTACTATGAGTAAGGGCTATAGTGCAATGCCTGATCTTATCAGAGAAAATACGGTAGAAAATAATGTGGGAAAGACATTGTTTAAGGCAGGCATGAAGATGGCTTCAGTGGTACCGTCCACTATGGGCACATTGATGGCAAGCGGTATAATGGAGGCCGGCAAATCATTAAATGAAAAGGATAAAATAGATGCCAAAGATTTGGCATTGTATTTTGAAAGCTTTGCAGCAGGAATCAAAAAAAGAGGAAAATGCGAAGCGGGAGACAGAACAATATACGATGCACTTGTAGTGGCAGGTGAGAGAGCAAAAGAAGCAGCGGATGGGAAGTTTACTTGATGTAGCAAGCGCAGCACTAAAGGGTGCAAATGAAGGTGTTGAAGCTACAAAAGATATGCTGCCTAAGTTTGGCAAGGCTGCGGTATTTTCCGCTAAAGCAAAGGGCATTGCAGATCAGGGTGCTGTAGCAGGATATCTGATGGTAAAGGGAGTATGTTTATTTTTTTAGAAAGTAAGAGTTGATAATGAAGGTACTTAATTTCGGTTCACTAAATCTGGATTATGTATATGATGTGGATCATTTTGTGAGAGAGGGAGAGACCATATCCTCAACAGATATGAATGTATTTTGTGGTGGAAAAAGGGCTCAACCAGTCTGTGGCATTGGCAAAGGCAGGTGTTAAAGTATACCATGCCGGAGCAGTGGGAAGTGCGGACTGATCTATGCTTTTTGGAGGCACTTTCAGAGGTAGGGAGTCGATATATCTTACGTAAAAGGTATGATATGTCATCAGGACATGCCATTATACAAAAAACAGTGCAGGCAATAATTGCATACTTTTATATGGTGGAGCAAACCAAAACATAGGCATTGACTTTATCAAAGAGGTATTAGAGGATTTTGATAAAGGAGATATACTTTTACTTCAAAAACGAGGTGAGTAATCTTTGCATTTATTATAGATGAGGGGGCTGCTAAGGGAATGAGCATTATTTTTAAACCCTCACCTCTAAAATGAAAAAGATATTTGAATGTGACTTGGAAAAAGGTGGATTATCTGATACTCAATGAGATAGAAGCTCTGATATACTCGGAGCTGCTTGACACAGATGAGGATGAACTTGTAGAGAAATTGACAAAAAGATTTCCAAACACAAAAGATAGTGCTCACATTGGGAGAAAAGGGCTCCGTATATGTGGACAAGACACAGAAGATGAGACAGGAAATATACAAGGCTGATGTTGTTGACACTACGGCAGCAGGTGATACTTTCACAGGCTATTTTATAGCAGGGCTGGTTGCAGGTACAGATGTATCAGGAGCACTCAAACAGGCCGCAAAGGCTGCAAGTATAACAGT
>BNJV01000311.1_pt1 | contig 22734 bp, 39 predicted proteins | sample 8540591 | NCBI WGS metagenome assembly BNJV01 (sample SAMD00202457, study PRJDB9452) | human saliva metagenome | host: Homo sapiens | reverse complement strand
GCCGATGATAGTACGGTCTCCGTGTGAAAGTAGGTCACCGCCAAACCCTATTTCATACCCCCTGCCTAATAAACCATAGGCGGGGTTTCGCTTGGGAGGAAGACGACTCACTAAAAGCAGCATGAAAAACTTTTCAGGCTGCTTTTTGACGTTGATCTAAAGTGCCGCTTCACAGCTCAGTAGGTGTGGCTCGCAGCAGTTACATCAATGGTATGGGCCGCCAACAGGTACCCGGTTTGTCGGTATTCTGCGTTACAGAGGAGAACAGCAAAGCAGCCTGAAACCTGAAAGACGCCAAGAATCGCAATCGCAGCCAGTCTCTACTATCTTTCACCGTAGACTACTCAGGCCTCGTTGTTTCGCGACGGAAGCCCTGAGCTTGTTTTCATCTTCAGGCAATGCGGATGCTGCGTTTGTGATAGGCAGCGAGTGTGCAGCGGTGGCCGATGCTGACCAAGGTGCTGTCGGGCAGGCGCTGAGTAACAGCTGGTAGAGCGTTTCTTCCGGTCGGCTCATCGAGGGGCGGCGGTAGATTCATCCAGCAAAAACCAGGCGGGGGCGGGCGAGCAGGATGCGGATAAAGGCGATGCGCTGCAGTTCGCCCGAAGACGGTGCTGCCAGTCGTCGGTAATATCCAAATACGGCAGCCATTTTTCCATGCAGCAGTCCCGCATGGCATTTTCCAAATCAGGTGTTGCGGATCAATATCGGATAGCACACCGCTTCGCCGCAGGCTGCCTGCGGAACACAGGGCCGCTGCTGGGACAAACATAATGTCTTCTGCGGCGGGGCGTTGATTTCGCCGCTGACGCCGAACGGCCACAAACCGGCTAGGGCGCGCAGCAGGGAAGTTTCTGCCGCAGCCTGAAGCGCCTTGTATCAGCAGGCTGTCGCCGGGGGCGGCTTGAGGTTGATGTTTTCGATTAGGGCATCGCCATTGCTGCGGCACAGAGAGTTTATCGACTTTCAGGCTGCCTTCGCTTACCTGCCGGCGGACTTCAGCCGGGCTGCTTTCAGGCTGCCATGCTGTCGAAAAAGCCGCTCAAGCGCTCCAAGCGGGCGCGGTAGGCGGTGAACTTTGCCGCAAAAATTGCGAAAGAAACGACAGACTGCGCTGCGAGGCGGGTAGAAAAGCCTGCACGGTTTGCGTGCATATCGCCGATTTTTGGATTTTGTCCGGCGAAAAAGCGCGGCGCCTGCAGCATCAGCGGCAAGCAGCTGCACGCCCTGGGTGAGCATGGTGTTGTAGCCGCCCAGCGCCACACTTTGGCGGGCGATGCGCCAGCGGTTGCGGATTACGGCGCGGAAGCTGTCGCCGAGTTTGGCTTCTTCGCCGGCTTCGCCGTGGTAAAACGCGATGCTTTCGGCGTGGTCGCGTACTGCGGATAGAGGGCGTAACGGTAACCGCCGTTGAGTTTTTCGTTTTCAAAATTGTGGCGGATCAGCGGCCGGCCGACCCACATCGCTCCAACGGTGGAAAGCAGGGCGAAGATAAAGACGAAAAAGACGATGCCGCGCGGAATTTCGTAGCCCAAGATGCTGAGAATGCCGGAAAGCCCCCACAGCACGATGGTAAATTCGATGGCGGTTACCACCGATTCGATCATGCCGCGCACAAATTCGATGGACGAAGGATAAAAGTCCTGCGCATCCTGTTGATACGCTGGTCGATATTGTCGGAGCGCGGCGCGGCGCATATGCAGGCGGTAGTAGTTTTTATCGGCCATCCAGCGCGAAACCAGCACTTGGTTTGAGCCCTGCTGCGACCATTTGATTGCCAGCGCCTGATCGAGAAAATCGTTGATGATGCCGTTGAGCGTGCGCAGGGTTACCACCGCAGCGTTAATCAGGGCGAAAAACCAAAAAGCCTGCGCTTTGGCATCCCTGCAAAGCGCTGTAAAGGCTGTTGTAGAAAAAACGTATGAGCACGTTCAGGCGGATTTCGGTCAGCAGCACCAGGATAAACAGCATAAACAGCACGATTTTCAGGCTGCCGCTGCGGTTAAGACAGGGGCGGGTGATCTGCCAGAATTCGCGGCCGAAGCTGGTGCGCGATACCAGCAGGACAACCACCGCCAGCAACAATCACGCCGAGCAGGCTGCAGCAGCCACATCGGGCTGGAATTCAGTTCGATTTGCCATTTCTGCATGGGGAAAACGCAGCATAAAAGGGGAGCGGTTTTCAGGCTGCCTATGGCGGATAGGCAGCCCTGAAAAGGGGAAAACGGCAGGCGGCAGTGGACGGCTGCGGCCCTGCCGACGCATTAAAACGCGTATTCGGCTTTCAGCCAGAAGGTGCGCGGCATGCCCGAGCACCGCAAGCTGCGGTCGTACCGTGCCGCGTTGAACCCTGCCAGCACTGTTGAACAGGTTTTCCACGGTGCACCGCTGGACGGTCGTGCACATTATTGCCGCCGAGCTTGGCTTTATAGCGCGCGCCGACATCCACCAGCGTATAGGACGGAAAAGGCGTAGCGTTTCTGCGCATCCTGGTAGGATTTGCCGAAATACCGCAGGTTGGCTTCCAGCGTTAGCCCTTGGGCAAAGGTATCCCATTCCACACCGGCTTTGGCGATTACATTCGGATTGGCTACCTGCACGCCGCTTCATCAACATATCGCGGGAGCCGGGATAGTTTTTAACGGTGGATTTTCAGATGCCAGACCCAGACTGGGCGCAAGGTTTTTGTCCAGCAGGTTGGCGTAGATATTGAACTCGATGCCGCGGTTGCGTTCCATACCCTCTCGTCGCCGGCTGCACCGCCCTTTTTCTGATATTGGCAAAATCGGAATCGTTGCCGTAGGTGCAGTGGCCGTTAGTATTGGTCGTGGTCGCGCCAGCAGCCGGGACGGCGGATTTGGAAGGCATGAGTGTGGTAACAAAAATCACCCCAGTTTTGCGCACGCCGACTTCAAACTGGCGGCCGACGCGGGGTTTGGCCATGGTGGTGTTGCCATCGTCGCCTGGTTTTGATGTCGCGGGTTCCAAGTCTTCCATATAGTTGCCGTACACCACCAAATCAGGCGTCGGCACCCATGCGGCCATCAGCATCGGGCTGAAGCGTTTGGAATCGCCACTTTCATGATTTGCGTTTGTCGCTGTATTCGACGGCTTGGAAACGGCCGCCGAGCGTCAGGCGGTATTTGTTGCCGGCAAAAGCCCACGGCGTATCGGACAAAGCCAGACTGTTGACTTTGATATTGGCATCGAGGTTGGCGGCGTTTTCCCAAGCGGCCGGATAGTCCGGTTTGAGAGGAGGCCAGTCTGCGCGCCAATATTGCCGTTTGCATCAATCAAAGCACTGCTGCGCCCTGCCGCCGAACCGCGCGACGGTAGCACGTTGGCGGATAACGCGGTCAATGCCGTACCCAGTTGTGCGTGACCGGGCCGGTTTCAAATTCGCCGCGTGGACAAATCATGCTCAAGGTGCGGAAATATTGGTCGGTCACGGCGCGCCGTGCCGGTGTTGTAATCGTAGGCGCGGACAGTAGTTGTCCCTGCCGCCGGCATTGGTATGGCGTATCGGTACAGTGCTGGTCGCGTTCGGGCAAACGGTCGGGGAAAATCAGCGTGCCGTAGCGCGCGCTTTGTTGCAGCCTGATGCCGCCGGTAATCGGCGCCTGTCAAACGCATCCCATCTGAAGGTCAGCATATTGGTCTCGGCCGACGGTGTTTTGCCAGTTCCACGGGCAGCAGGTTGGTTTTGCCGTTATGCGTCAAACAGCTGCTTTTGCGCGTTTTGGATGTCCCTGCATACGGGCGCGGCCGTTGTTGGTTTTGCGCTTGGCGTAGATGGAATCGATAGCCACGCGCAGTTTGTCGCCGTGGTCGGCGTTTGCGCCCATTCTTTGCCGTCTTCCTTGTAGCCGTCGGCGGGTGTCGCTGGCGCAGCCAGCGTTGCGCGGATGCCGAACTTTCGTTTGTCGGGTGCCAAGCGCTGGCCGATGTCGAAGCGCCCCGCACGCGGTTTTCCTCGGTGAACCAGGCTAGCCGACTTTGCGGTTGCCTTCGTCGGCGGCTTTTTGTTTCGATATTGACTGCGCCAGATACCCGCGCCTTCGGGATCCATGCCGCTTTACGGGCGGTACTGCACCTTTAATCAGCTGCACGGAGCCCACCTGCACGCTGGCGGGTGCCCTGCGTGCACATGCGCGTCGCCAGGCCGTTGACGCTGAACTGGCGCGCTCGAGCTGTGTAGCCGCGGACATACAGCCCGGTGAGCGTATTGCTTTCGCCGCCGAACTGCCAGTGGAAAGCGTCTGTTTTCGCCACGTCCACCAGTGTGCGCGCTTCGGTGTCGCTGATGACTTTTTCATCGTAGCTCACCACGGTAATCGGTGCGGTGAACGCATTGGCACGGCCCGAGAAGCAGATTCACGCGTCGCGCAAGTCGCCGTCGCCGGCGATGGAATAAGATCTGGCGGCGCGCACGCCTGGGATCGGCTTTGATTTTGACTGTTTGCAGCTTTTGGCCGTCGCCGTTTGGCAGCGGATCGTCGGCAAAGGCGGCGGGCACTGCCCAGCCCGCCATCATCACGGCAAGTGTGGGTGTTTTCAATTTCATAATAAATAAAAAGGCATTTCGCAAAATAAAGGGACGCGGATCTAGGCGTATTTTTCAAAATACTCAAATGGATGGCATGGAGATCTATGCAGGGCTTTTCGGCAGCCGGAAAAGGGCGGCAAACGCGCGCAAAAGCGGCATTGATATTGCTGTTCTTTTTACAAAACGGCGGTTTTCAGGCTGCTTGAATTTACGTAAAACCAACACAACTACACTGATATTTTAACAAAATTTGTCGAAGATTCAGGCAGCCTGAAAACATCGTCCTGCGTTTTCAGGCTGCTTTTGGCGCAGGCAGCCTGAAAAAGCCGGCGGACAGGTTTTTCAGGCTGCCCAAGCCGTTTTGGCGATTAAATAAATTCATGGCTGCGGCAGGCGAAAAGGCGTATAATCTCGAGCGCTTTGACACTACAGATAACAGCTCTCGACAAAGAGCGGCATTTCAGAAACAACCATGTCAGAAACACAGCATACACCCTCAGGAAAACCAAGAAAGTCCCTGCGGCAAAGCCGCTTCTGCCGCCGCAGAAGGCGCCGCCGCGCCCGAAGCGGCGTCTGCACCACACGCCAACTGCCGAAGCCACGAAACTGCGGTTCAGGCTGCCCCTGCCGCCGAAAAACACACACCGAAGCTGCCGCCCCGCCGCCAGCCGCCCAAAACCTACTGAAAATGAAAGAGCAGGGTGATCCAGGTGCACCAGGGTGCCAAACGGATTCATCCCTGGCTGGCCAGGGGCGCTTTTGCCAACCTGCGCATTGTGATGATCGTGCTCACCCAGCTGGTGTTCTACGGCATTCCGTGGCTGATGTGGGCGAAAGCGGCGGGCAGGTGCTGTTGATATTCCCAGCCGTCATTTCTACATTTTCGGCGCCGTGCTGGTGCGACCGATCTGCTGCACCTACCGGTTTTTGCTGATGGTGTCGGCGTTCGGCCTGTTTTGGTGGACGACCATCGCCGGGCCGCCTGTGGTGCGGCTTATGCCTGCCCGCAAACCGTCTATACCGAAATCATGCTGTGGATCGACCATTTTGTGGCGAAGGCGACCGCAACAAGCGGCTCAAGCTCGACAAAGAGCCGTGGAACTTCCGCAAAATCCGCATCAGCGCTCAAATACCCGCTGATATTTTTCGTTGCGCGCCTGGACGGGCATTTTCCTTTTCAGGCTGGTTTGTCCCCGTCCGCCAATTCGTGCCTGCCATCTTTAACGGCACCGCCGGCGGCTGCGGCATGGGCGCGGCGGTTTACTGGCTTTATGACCTGGCTGTTCGGCCATGGGATGCGGGAAAAAGTCTGCCAGCACATATGCCCCTACGCCCGCTTCCAAAGCGCGATGTTTGACCACGACACGCTGGTGATTTCCTACGACACCGAACGCGGCGAACCGCGCGGCGCGCGCAGAAAAACCGCCGCCAAAGAAGAAGCCAGCCTGGGCGACTGCATCAACTCGCACCATGTGCGTGCAGAGTGTGTCCGGTGGGCATCGACATCCGCGACGGCCTCGCAGTACGAATGCATCGGCTGTGCCGCCTGCATCGACGCCTGCGACGACATCATGGCCGGGAGAAATAGGCTGCAGGCGCGGCCTGATCCGCACACCACCGAAGCCGTCACTCGAACCACGACTACACCGACAAAAGAACATCAAAAACGCCTGTTGCGGCCAAAGTCGTCGGCTACGGCAGCATACTGCTGGCCGCCGCCATCGGTCTGGTTATCGGCGTTGCTACCGTCGCCAGACGCTCGCGTCGATATCGTCCAAAGACCGCGGCGTGATGGTCGCGAACAAACGAGGGCTGCTGGAAAAACACCTACAGCCTGAAACTACCAATGCCAGCGAAGAAACCCAAATCGTTACCGCCAGCGTCAGCGGTTTCCCGAAATCTACCCCGAGCCGGCCTGCTGGAAAAAGGCATGTTGCCGTGAAAGGCGGCGACACCTGTCGGTGCCGATCCGCGTATCCACCCAGCCCGAGTCACGCCGACAAAGGCAGCCACCCCATCCAGTTCACCTTCCGCTACCGCAACGAAAAGCCCCGCCGACCAGGCGCCGCAACATCGTTGAAAACGCCAGCTTTATCGGAGAATAAGCATGCCAGCGCGCAGCCGGACAAAAACCGTGGTATCGCCATCCCATCCCGTGGCTGCTGTTTGCCGGCCCGCTGATTGCGGTGACGCCAGTTTCATCACCTGAAAATCGCCCTGAACAACAACAGCGACGTTGTTAGCGACGACTACTACAAAGACGGCAAACACTCAATCGTCGCAGCTTGACCGCGACCGCGAAGCCGCCCGCCGCGAGCATCAGCGCCCATGTGCTGTTCGACAGCGAAGGCAGCGGCGCTAAAAGTGTTGTCGGCGCCGCTTCGACCGCAAAGTCCCGCCTGCTGCTGCTGCTGCATCCCGCACGCAAAGCAGACGACCAGAGCATCGAGCTTAAAAATCAAGCGATGCCGGCCAAGACGGCATGACCGAATACAGCGCCGTGTTCAGAGCGCCGCTGCCCTCTGCCGTGCACTGGTATGTGCGCATCGAAGATGGCGCCGGCCAATGGCGGGTGGAAAACAAATGGCTGCCCAAGAAGGGCCCGGCAGTCAGCCTGAATGCCGATATGGCATTGCTGGACGACGAAGCGTCCGCTGCTCCCGCCGCTGCCGTTTCCGCGCCGTCCGAGTAGTCTGCCGGCGCCCAAACTTTGCAGGCTGCTTTGCTTAGAACAAAAAGCAAAGCAGTCTGAAAGCCTTTTACCGTCCAAAAGCAGCCTGAAAGCACGCCTTTCAGGCTGCTTTGCCGTTATCGGCGCCGCCAAAGGCAGCCTGAAAAGCGAGCCGGTTTTTCAGGCTGCCTTCATCGCTCAGCGTGGCGGGCGGCAAAGCCGGAAAGATACAAACGGCTGCGGTTGGGCATTGCGGCGAGCGGCGAGCTAAGGGCAGCCTGAAAAACCGCCTGCGAATGGATAACAAACCAGCAAAAGGCAGCCTGAAAAAGCACCAATCTGCTTTTTCAGGCTGCCTTTTGCTGCGGCGACGGCGGGTTCAGGCTGCCGCCGCCTGCGCCGCGCCGCGGTTGGCCGGTCGTCGGCGCGCTCGTTCTCCGGGGTGGCCGGTAGTGGCCGCGCACCCACTGCCATTCGATTTGGTGCTGCGCGGCCAGTTCATCGAGCCGCTGCCACAGCTCGGCGTTTTTCACCGGCTGTTTGGCGGCGGTTTTTCCAGCCGTTGCGCTTCCCAGCCGTGTATCCATTTTCCATGCCGTTTTTCACATATTGCGAGTCGGTGCAGATTACGACGCGGCAGGGGCGCGTGGCGCGACCAGCCCTTCGATTACCGCCGAGAGTTCCATGCGGTTGTTGGTGGTTTGCGCTTCGCCGCCGAACAGTTCTTTTTCGTGGCGGCCGTAGCGCATCAGCACCCCAGCCGCCGGGGCCGGATTGCCTTGCAGGCGCCGTCGGTGTAAAGGTAAACGCTGGGTGCGGACATGGCCGGCCTTTCGTTGCACATGCTGCCGCAGCAGGCGTTTCAGGCAGCCTGAAAAACGCTGCGGGCAGATGTTAAAAAACGGCAAATTCGGGTAAACTGCCGCCCGTTTTATCCCTTCTCGCGGAAAAAGGCGTAGGCCGCATCTTGGAACAGCTCGGCATGCAGGCCGTTGCCGTAGGAGAGCTCGGCCACTTCGTCTTCAAAAAGCAGCCTGAATCGACTCGGCCGCATCCTGCGCGGTCTCGGGCAGCAGCACCCGCAGCAGCCCTTTGAATGCCGCCGCCAGCACGCGGTTTTGCATATTCAGCGCGTCTATCGACTCGCTCGAGATAATCCAAACTGTTCCAACTGTTCCACGGTATCGCCTTTCCAGCGCGCGCATTGTAAAACCGCCCAGCCGAACCATCAAACGGAATCCGATTTATGACCATGCCCTACTCAACGACAACAAGGACAATATGATTTTCACTCTGGAAGACGGCCAGAGCGGCGGCAGCGCCGAACACCACAGCGATTGGGAACACTCGCTCGACCAGCTGCGCCATCCGCGGCGTAGCGATGCCGGCGCCGATTCCGCGCTGACCTGTCCGGTGGCGCGCACCGCCGAGAGCTGCAGCGCGACGAGTGAAGCTTTTCGGCGATGCCGAACTGGAAAGCGCCTACCGCGAATTTCTGCGCCAGAACGAAGCCGAGCACAATGCGCGGGTAGAGCAGCAGGGCGCCGAAGAAGACGTCGGCATCCTGATTCAGGAAGACTGGCTCAACGCCCAAAGCGCGCTGCAGAGCGAAGTACAACCGCCGCCATCAGGAGCATATCCAAAACGCTGGTGCTCATCCGGTGCGTCGGCCGGGAAAACGGCGCCCCGCCCGAAAGCCGATGCCGACAATCTGCCCAACCGCTTTTGTTCCCGCCCGCAGCGGCGAAGCGCTGCCTGCTGCCGCGGTTTATGCTTTACGCCCTGCCGGAGCTGCCGTCCACCCGCCGCATCCGCGTGCTGTCCGAGCAGGAATTGGTCGCGTCGCTGGAAGAAAGCGGCTGAAAAGTGCATCTGAGCAACGCCGTCGCCGGCATGGTGCGCCATGTGCTGCAGAAAAACTCGCCACCCTGGCCTACGATCTGCAGATGGTGCTCAACGCCGAAACCCGCAGCTGGTGGAAGAAGTGCTGTCGCACAATATGGCGTCGATTATGCGCGCGGTGAAAGACAGTCGTGCTCAAAGAATAGGGCGCCACGGCGATACGGCAGGAGCAGCCTGAAAACCGGATAACCGGTTTTCCAGGCTGCTATCTTTCAGGCTGCCTGCAAGATGCCGGCAGCGGTTCGGCACCTGCCAGCATCAGGCCGGCGGCGACGGCGGTCAGGCCGAGTATCAGGCTGGCGGCCAAGTAGAGCGCCAGCGTGGCAAACTGCTGCGCCTGCCACAGCTGCACGCATTCGAGCGACAGGGGTGGAAAGGTGGTGAAGCCGCCGCAGAAGCCGGCAACCGGCAGCCAGCGCCAGGCGCTGTCGTGCGACAAGGCTGTGGGCGAGAAGGCCGATCAGCAGGCAGCCGGCGAGATTGGCGAGCAGGGTTGCCCATCGAAAGCCCGGCTGCGACTGCGGCAGCATCCGGCTTAAGGCGTAGCGGCACACGCTGCCCAGCCCGCCGCCGAGAACACAGCAGCCAGTTCATGCGAACGGGTCTCCGGTGGGTGCGGTGTGGCGGCGCTCGTGCGCCAGCAGCCAGGCTTTGCGCTCCAGCCCGCCGGCGTAGCCGGTCAGAGAGTGCCGCTGCTGCCGATGACGCGGTGGCAGGGAATGATGACGGAATTTGTTTCTGCCGTTGGCCGCAGGCCACGGCACGCACGGCTTTGCAGCGTTCCCAGTGATTCGGCCTGCTGCAGATGGCTGCGGGTTTCGCCGTAGGGAATGCGCTGCAGCTCCCGCCCACACCTGCTGCTGGAACGGGGTGCCGACAGATCGAGCGGCGGCGAAAAGTCTTTCAGGCTGCCGGCAAAAATAGGCTGCAAGCTGCTGCAGGCGCGCGCGCAGCGGACGTCGCCATCCTGCAGGCACGCCCCGGCCGCGCGGCCAGCACCGCGCAGCAGTTCGCGCTCGATGCCGGCGCTTTGCGAAATTCGAGCAGGCACAGGCCGCGCTTCGGAAAACACCGCCAGCATGGAGCCGAGCGGGCTGTCTGCCGCCTCCACAGCAGTTTTGCCGCTGCCGCCGGCGGGCGGGTGCCGCAGCAGGTGGGACAGCCGTTTGAGCCGCACATAGTCGGCAATACCAGTGCCGGTGCAGCGGGCAAAATCGGCAGCCAGCGCCGCTCTGCTGCGCGGCGCCCTGCAGCGGGTGGCCGTCAGGGAAGGGCGGCGGGTTTTCCTGCGCATCCAGCCAGCTGGCGTAGTCTGCCAGCGCTCGGGCAGCAGGCCGGATACTGGCGGCGGGGTAAAGGGATTCATGGCGGTTTGGGCTTGGAATGGGAAAAGGGGTTTCACGAGTTCGCGTACCTGTTTCAGGCTGCCTGAAAGGTCGGGCGGGCTTGGTTTGGCTGCTTGGGCTGCGGGAAAAATATCCGGTGTGGTGCGCGGGGCACACCCTTGTATGTCAAACCAGCGTACCATAGCAACCAAACAGCCGCCGTCTTAAAGCGCACCCTGCTGGGCTTTCACACCCGTATCGTAGCAAAACAAGCGGCAGGCCGCCCATCAACACAACCGGTACAGTTGCCAACAAATAACCGAATACAAGGAAGGTTCATGATGAGTACCAAAACTACGCCAGCATCGACATCGCCAAACGCCATTTCGTCATCGGCATACGGCAAAGCACAAAAACCAAACCGAAACCAACAACCCCAAAGGCTTCGAACACCATCGCCTCATCTGCAAAAACACCAGGTCGGACTCGTCGTACTCGAAAGCACCGGCGGACTGGAAATCCCATAGCCAAAGCCTCACACCGGGCAGGTTGCGCGTCATCATCGCCAACCCCAGGTACACCAAGAGTTACGCCAACGGCTTTTCCCGGCCAAAACCGACCATCTCGACGCCAAAATGCTCGCCGATTACGCCCAAGCATTGGAAACCAAAGGACTGGCGGCCAATATGCTCTACGCCCGCCCAGCGAAGTCCCAAGAGTAACTCGAAGCCCTAGTCAAACGCCGCAGCCAGCCTCGTTGACATACGCGCTGCCGAGAAAACCGTCTCGAACAAATCCACGACAGCCAGCTGCAGAGCGTTATCGGCCTCAATCGCCCATCTGGATGAACTGATTGCCGATTTGGAACAAGACATCGACCAAAAACAGCAAAGACTTCGGCGGCGTATATAGGACAAGGTGCTAAAATCGCCGTAAGCCTTTATGCCGCAAAGGCTTTTAAGCGGGTCAAAACCTTTGAACACAAAAATACTCTGCGGCTCAAAAACAAGTCAAAAGGAACGGCTGCCGAAACGGCAAACAACGCTACAAAATGCCATGCTTGCGGCAGACAGTTTTGATGGCGGCAGACGGCTTAATCCGCAGGAAATATGGCAGGCATACAGCGAAGGCAAACAGACTGCCGCACAGCTTGCCAAAACTTACGGATGCAGTCGGCAGACTATTCTGAGGCATCCTCAAAAAGTTCAAATTAAGGTATTTCATTCTCGCAGCAGCCAACGTCATCATGGACACCACTTACTTCGGACGCAGTTTCGGCGTCATGGTTTTGATAGACAGCATCAGCGGCAAAGCACTATCCGTCAGCGAAGTCAAATACGAAACCAACGAACAATATTTCACAGCAATATGCAGCCTGAAAGCCAAAGTCATTGAAATACTGGCTTATCTGTTTGTGTTTGAGCATTATCCTGATTTAAAACATCCCGAATACGACCAATCTGTGACGGCACATTCTCGGACATGAAACGACTTTTAGCGTGTCATCACGGCATGAGTAGGGAGAATAAGATTAGGTTTATTAAGGATTATTTCTCAATTAAATCTTAGGCTCAGCCTCCATTTTGTTACTTAGGGAGAATGTTCTCCGAAATAGCCTCCATTTTGTTACTACGCCAAAAGGCCATTGTTTGGCTTTCAGGCTGCTTTGTCGCGCGGGTTAGGTTTGGCTGGTGCGGATGCGGAGGCGGATGCGCTGCGAAAAGCGCCTTCCAAGCCGGCGAGGGTGCGGCGGGCGCTGTCGTTGCTTTGGGCGGCGGCTTTGGCATACCAGTATTTGGCGGTGGTAATGTTTTGTTTGACGCCGGTGCCGGTGGCGTAGCGGGCGGCAAGGTTGTTGTGTGCTCGGCGTGGCCTTGGGCGGCGGCTTTGGCGTACCAGTACACGGCCTGTTGGTAGTTTTGCGCGGTGCCGATACCTTCGCTGTAGTCAAAAGCCGAGCATAAACTGGCTTGGGGTGAGCCCTGGCGGGCGCTTGGTACCACTTGAAGGCTTCGGCGGATTGACCGCACGCCGAGGCCGTCTTGGTAGAGGGTGGCGACATTGACCTGCGCCAGCGCGTCGCCGCGTTCGGCCAGCGGTTTGAGCAGGCGCATGGCGGTTTTGTAGTCTTCTTTCTGGTAGGCGGCGGTGGCGGCATCAAGGGCGGACTGCCGGCTTTTCGGGCGGCGGGCGCGGCGTAGGCGCTGTGGGCAAGCAGGGGCGGCCAGCAGCAGGGCGGCGGGGCGGATGTTCACGGGCACTCTCCTTGTTTGGTCGGATGGTGGGAGATGTTTTTCAGGCTGCCCGAGTGTCTTAAGGCAGCCTGAAAACTTTGGCGAGCGTTTTGGACTTTGCTGTTGCGTTTTTCAGGCTGCTTGGCGGTTTGCCGGCTTCGGCAGCCTGAAAAAGCCGGGCGGTTTAGCCGTAGCGGCGCGAACTCGCGCATAAGTTAATCAGGGCTTGACGCCCTGCAGCGGCATGGCGTTGTAGATGCTGGCGCGCATGCCGCCCATCGATTTTGTAGCCGCGGCAGCAGCTGCAGGCCACGGGTGGTGGATTCTGCGAAAAGTTCGTCTAATTCCTTATTGCCGGTGGTGAAGATTACGTTCATTTTTCGAGCGGGCGGCGGGATCGACGTTGTTGATGTAGAAACCGCCGCTGGAATCGATGGCGTCGTACAGGGTTTTGGCTTTGAGGGTGTTGATGGTTTCATCTGGGCAACGCCGCCTTGCGACCGCAGCCAGCGGAACACCAGGCCGGAAATGTAGATGGGGGTAGGTGGATGTGTGTACATGCCCTGGCGCTGGACGTGATTTGTAGTTCCGCACGTCGGGCACGCGGTCGGAGCAGCGCTCGAGCAAATCTCGCGGATGATGACGATGGTGGCGCCGGAGGGGCCGATGTTTTTCGCGCGCCGGCGTAAAATCATGCCGAAGTCGGAGACGTTGATGCGGCGGGAAAAGGTTTCGCTGGACATATCGCACACCAGCGGCGGCATATTGTCGGCCAGTTTGGGCACTTCGCGGTATTGCAGGCCGTGCACGGTTTCGTTGATTACAAAATGGACGAAGGCCGAATCGGGCGAGATGTCCCATGAAGAAACCGGCGGCAGGTTGTTGAACTGGTAGCGCTCGCCGCCGCGCGAGCCAGATGGATTTCGACGTCGGAGAGTTTGCCCATCTGCTCGTGGGCGATGCGGCTCCATTGGCCGGTTACCACCGAATCGACGCGCTTGAGCCGTTGGCCAGATTCATTACCGACATATTGAACTGGGCGCTGCGCCACCCTGCAAAAACAGCACTTTGTGAGTTGTCGGGAATGGCGAGCAGCTGGCGCGGGTCTTGTTGCGGCATGGCAGAGAATGCTCATAAAGGCATCGGAGCGGTGGCTCATGGTCATCACCGAAAAGCCGGTGCCGTTGTAGTCGAACATCTCGCTTTGTGCGGTGCGCAGTACCGACTCGGGCAGGGTGGCGGGGGCCGGCGGAGAAGTTGTAGATGGGCGTGTTGCGCATGGTGTGGGTGTTCTTGTAGCATCGTTTCAGGCTGCCTGAAAGGGTTTTCGAGGCTGCCTGAAACGGGTTAGTCGGTATAGTACACGGGTTCTTGTCAGGGAAACACATTTTATGCCCGCGCCGCCGGCTTTTCGCAAGTGGCGCGCCTGAGGCGGCGGCGCGCTTTTGTTCGCCCGCCTGCGAAATCGCCCTCACCCGATGCGCGCTTTTGGGCTAAAATGCGCGGTTTTATGTCTTTTCAGGCTGCCTGAAACCGATTTTCGCTATGAAAAACATCCGCAACTTCTCCATCATCGCCCGACATCGACCACGGAAAAATCCACCTTGCCGACCGCTTTATCCAATACTGCGGCGGCTTGGAACAGCGCGAAATGAGCACCCAGGTGCTGGACAGCATGGACATTGAAAAAGAGCGCGGCATCACCATCAAAGCGCAAACCGCCGCGCTTAACTATCAAGCCAAAAACGGCGAAACCTATCTGCTGAGACCTGATTGACACCCCCGGACACGTGGACTTTTCCTACAGTTTCGCGGCAGCCTGTCCGCCCGCGAAGGCGCGCTCTTAGTGGTGGACGACTCGCAGGGCGTGGAAGCGCAAACCGTGCGCCAACTGCTACACGGCGATTGATTTGGGCGTGGAAGTCGTGCCCGTGCTGAACAAAATCGACCTGCCCGCCGCCGACCCCGACCGCGTGGCGCAGGGAAATCGAAGACATCATCGGCATCGATGCCGTGGGCGCGGTAACCTGCTCCGCCAAAAGCGGGCTGGGCGTGGAAGACGTGCTGGAAGAAATCGTCGCTCAAAAATCCCCGCGCCGCGCGAGACGATGCCGCCGCGCCGCTGCAAGCCGTGATTATCGATTCGTGGTTTGACAACTACGTCGGCGTGGTGATGCTGATTCGGGTGAAAAACGGCGGCCCTGAAACTGAAAGACAAAGTGCGCTTTATGTCCACCAAAAGCCGAATCGCAGGTGGAGCAGCTCGGCGTGTTCACGCCAAAATCGGTGCAGAAACAAGAGCTCAAAGCGGGCGAAGTGGGCTTTTCTGATTACCGGCGTGAAAGAGCTGGGGCAGGCGAAAGTCGGCGACACCGTTACCCTTTGCCAACAACCCCGCTACCGAGCCGCTGGCGGCTTTAAAGAAGTGCAAAGCCAGGTGTTTCGGGCTTGTATCCGTGGAAAGCCACGACTACGAAGCCCTGCGCGACGCGCTGGAAAAGCTGCAACTCAATGATGCGTCGTTAAAAATTTGGGCCCGAAGTGTCGCAGGCACTCGGCTTCGGTTTCCGCTGCGGCTTTTTGGGACTGCTGCATCTGGAAATCGTGCAAGAGCGCTTGGAGCGCGAGTTTGACATGGATTTGATTACCACCGCCCGACCGTGGTGTATGAAGTCATCCTGAAAAGCGGCGAAAAATTGACGTGAAAACCCGTCCAAACTGCCCGACATCGGCACGGTGGAAACCATTATGGAGCCGATTATCACCGCCACCATCCTTGTGCCGCAGGATTATGTGGGCAACGTGATGACCCTGTGCAACCAAAAACGCGGCGTGCAGCGCAATAGCCGTGCAGTATATGGGGCGGCAGGTGATGCTCACCTATGACTTGCCGATGAACGAAGTGGTGATGGACTTTTGACAAACTCAAATCCACCTCGCGCGGCTATGCCTCGCTGGATTACGGTTTAAAGAGTTCCAGCCGTCCGATCTGGTGAAGCTGGACATTATGGTGAAACGGCGACAAAGTGGACGCGCTCAGCCTGATTGTCCACCGCCAAACCGCCGTGAGCGCGGGCGCGAACTCGCCAGCAAAATGCGCGAACTCATCCCGCGCCAAATGTTTGACATCGCCGTTCAGGCTGCCATCGGCGGGCAGATTATCGCCCGCGAAAACGATCAAAGCCTCGCGCAAAAACGTACTCGCCAAATGCTGCGGCGGCGATATTACGCGTAAGAAAAACTGCTGGAAAAACAAAAGGCTGGCAAAAACGCATGAAGCGGGTGGGGAATGTGGAGATTCCGCAATCAGCGTTTTTGGCGATTTTGAGATTGGGGATAAATCAGTTTTCAGGCAGCCTGAAAAACATTCACCAACCTAATCACACTGCAAGGGAAACCCACCACGAGCAACACGCTTACCGCAACCGAAAAAGCCCGAAACATCGGCATCCTAGTCGGCACATGGCTTGCCGTTTTCGGCTTGAACACTTTGGCGCGCACGCCCAAACCCATGTCGCAAATCATGCAAATGGTTGGCATGATTGTTATTTTTGGACGCTGATTGCCGCTGTTTTTCACTGGTGCTGTAAAAACCCTAATCGGTAAACACGACCATTCTTGGAAAACCATCCCACTCCCACCGTTTTGCTGTGGCTTTTGGATGGCTGTTTACAGGGAATGTGTAGAACACAGTTTTCAGACTGCCTGAAATATCCCGCTGTTTCCCATATTCACAGGAGTTTTTCCGCATGAAAAAGCAAGCTGTTTTATCCTTTGCTGCTGTCCACCACCGCACACGCCAGCTGTTGAACCACCGACAGAAGGCGAACGCCGCTACCAAAACCCTGAGTACACGCAAACACGTCCCGCAAACGGGCGCGTGCACATTTGAATCATACGAAAGCGTACATGTTTTCACCCCAGGGCAGGGGCTTTTTCGGCGCGCGCGACTTCCGTTTCAAGCTGGCAAACGGGCGCGAAATAGCGCTGATTACGAAGCTCGAATGCCATCTCGCGCTGGCGAAGAAAAACGGCGAATGGAAGCGTCAGCACACGCTCAACAATTTGCCCGCCAAGCAAAACCAGACCAGACGGCTGGACTTGCCCGCGCTCTGCTAAAGAAGAATTGTGCTGGAAACAAAAGCTATCCGGCGTGCCGGATTAACGCAGCAGCCTTTTGGGGCATAAAAACGTTTTAGACGGCCCGAAAGGCAAAAACCATGCAAGAAACCAACCTGCAAAACCGAACGCCTAATCCGCGAAATCAACCGCATCCACGCCCAATATTCGCAGGATTATTTTGGAAACCGGCAAAGTGGCGAAAGTCGACTTTAAGCCGCACGCTCGCCATGTGCCGACAGAACATATCCTGTCCTACCGCCTGAACCTGCACGAAGCGATTAACGATTACTTGGCATTCGCCGACACGCGCGGCATCGATTTTTCTACCGCGTCAAAACCGCCGAAAGCATCGCCGACAAAATCCGCCGCTAGCACCGAGCGCGAGAAATACCACCCCGTAAACACAGTCCTAAACGACATCTTCGGCGCGCGCGTAATTCTGCCATCGGCAAGCGTCGCCGAAATCATTCGCAGCATCTGGACGACTGGAAAACCCGATACAGCCTGAAAAACTGGTATCTGCACGACAGAAACGGCTGCATCGGCTTGTGCGTTTATTTTGAACCCAATGATTGCTACCCGTGGGAATTGCAAATCTGGGACGAAAAAGATGCCGCCGAAAAACATCGACAACCACACTCGCCTACAAACGGCAATTTGTTCAGGCAGCCTGAAAACCCATCATTAAAGGAAAACAATGGAATTAAGCAAACTGGTGTATCTGGCCGTAGCCGCCTTGGCAGCGGGCATCGTGATGTTCTTTGCCAGCAGCAAAGAGCGCAATGAAAAAGGCGAGTGGGGCAACGGCCTGCAATGGGCGTATCTGCTGATGATGATCGGCGTGTTCGGTATTCTTGCGCTGTGGGTGGAGTGGAGCCTGACCGCGGTGCGCTGGCCTTTACCGTGTTTACCGGCGCCGTCTGGCTGTGGGCGAAGCTGGTGCGCGGCAAAGGGCAGCCTGAAAAAGCCGCGCTGCCCGATGCCAACCATTTTCGCGACTATATGGGCGGTTTTTCCCGATTATCCTGGTGGTGTTTCTGCTGCGCACCTTTGCTGGCCGAGCCTTTCAATATCCCGTCCAGCTCGATGCGCCCGGGGCTGGTAGAGGGCGATTTTGTGCTGGTGAGCAAATTCAGCTACGGCGTGCGCATGCCGATTCTGAATAATGTGCTGGTTCCCACCGGCAAAATCGAACACGGCGATGTGGTGGTGTTCAACTACGTCGAGCCGAAAACCAACTTTATCAAGCGCATCGTCGGCTTGCCCGGCGATACCGTCGAATATAAAGACAAGGTATTGAAGGTAAACGGCAATATTGTTGAAACCGATACTCCTGACGGCAGCTACGCCTATCCCGACGACAACGATCCGCAGCAGCAAATCGACACCCAGCGCTACCACGCCGATTTTGCTGGCAGCCGTTTCGACGTGCTGAAAAAGAAGGCGAAGCCGCGGTAAAAGGGACGGCGGGCTACTAGCAAAACCTGGCCGCACAAAACGGCATCGAAGGCCAGGCCGACGAGCAAAACCAAAACTGCGTTTACGAAGCCGACGACAGCGGCTTTACCTGCACCGTGCCCGCCGGCAAATACTTTTCGCCATGGGTGACAACCGCGACCACAGCGCCGATTCGCGCTACTGGGGCTTTATCGACGACAGCCTGATTGTCGGCAAAGCCTTCTTTATCTGGCTCAACTTCAGCGAACCCAGCCGCATTGGCACGGTTATCAAATAAGCGGCTGCGGCAGAAAAGCAGCTCTGAAAAGCAAAAAACGGCGTATCGCGAAGCTCTGCGGTGCGCCGTTTTTAGGCTTTCAGGCTGCTTTATGCTTTGTTATAAGAGTTAATTGCTTTAAAAACATAAAGAATATGATTAAACGGTCTTGGTCGGTGCGGTTTTGCGCGGCTATGATGCCCGCCTGCTTAATCACCAAAAAGGAAGAAGTGCCATGTCCCACCGCAAAACATCCAGTTCACCGTATCCGACAGCACGCCGCTTGCGGGAACTCTACCGCCGCCTGTCGCAAGGCATCGACATTATCGAAGCGCACAGCGCCTTTGCCCACTAAAACGTGCGCTGCCGACGGTGCGCCAGGCCATCAGCCATCTGCGCCGTTTCGTTGCCGGCGAATTGGGCACCGACGAAGGCGCGAAGCTGTGGTTTTAAAAACTCACCAAACTCGCCGAAGAAGTGGGCGACATGACGCCCGCGCAGTTCTGCTCACATTCTCGCCGCCGCCGAAGTGGCGCACGCCGCCTCGCATATGGGGCATGTGAACTGGCGCTCAGCCGCGGCGGCCGCACACCGCGCCGATGCCGAATATGTGAAGCTGCAAACCGCCTACGTTAATTTTGCCTTCAAAGGCGTCGATGAATTTCTGGCGCTGGTCGACAGCAGCCTGAAACCGAATTTTGCTTTTAACGACGAAGCCGTGGCAGCCTGAACGCCGCCGCACAAGGAGAATCCCATGAGTGCCTGTACCGCTGGAAACCCCCTTTGAAGCCGAAACCGAGCGCTTCACCCTTATTCCTATGCCGCCATCGTGCCGCAACGGGGCGAAACTACGCAGAGCAGGCCGCCGACATCGCCGGAACAAATCCGCCGCCAGTTCAAAGGCAGCGGCCGCAGAAATCGTGCGCCAAACCGTCTTTCTGCGCGACGCCGAACGCCTGGACGAAGTGGCCGCGCTGTTTGCACAAAACTTTGGCGACAGCCTGCCGCTGACCGCCTACGTTGCCCAAGCGCCCGCCGACGGCAGCCTGCTCACCGCCGAGATCGCCGCCGTTTCCGTGGCCGATGCCCAGTGCGCCGCATCAGCCCGCAGCTCACCACCGTATCCCAGCAACGGCATCACCTTCGTCCACACCCACGCCGACGCCTTTCCAAAAACAGCCGCGCCCCTGCGCGAAAATTCTTATGCCGACACCCGCGCCGTGCTCGAAGAAAAACCTTGCCCTGCTCAAACAAGGCGGCGCCTGTCCCCGACCAAGTATTCCGCACCTGGTTCTACATGGCAGCATCGTCGCCCCCGACAGCCGCGCGCCCGACGGCATCCAGCGCTCAAAGAACTCAACCGTGCCCGTTTGCGGACATGTTTACGTCAACCTCAGGTTTTAGTGGCGGCATTCGCCTTTGTCGGTGGTTCGCTTTGACGCGTGTGCGGTGGTGGAACAACGAGGATAAGCGCTTGCTTTTCATGCGAAACTCCTGAATATGGGAAACAGCGGGATGGCTTCAGGCGGTCTGAAAACTGTGTTCTACACATTCCGTAAACAGCCATCAAAACCACAACAAAACGGTGGGGAATTAGGATGGTTTTCAGAATAGTCGTGTTTACCGGTTGAGTTTTAAAAACACCAGTGAAAAAACAGCGGCAATCAGCGTCCAAAAAATAACAATCATGCCAACCATTTGCATGATTTGCGACCTGGGTTTGGTGCGCGCCAAAGTGTTCAAAGCCAAAGCGGCAAGCCAATGTGCCGACTGGGATGCCGATGTTCCGGGCTTTTCGGTTGCGATAAGCGTGTTGCTCATGGTGGGTTTCCTTGTGGTGTGATTGGGTTGGTAGATGTTTTCAGCTGCCTGAAAACTATTTATCCCCAATCTCCAAAATCGCCAAAAACGCTGGTGCGGAATCTCCATTCCACCTTCATGCGTTTTGCCAGCCTTTTGTTTTTCCAGCAGTTTTCTGCGCGTAATATCGCCGCCGTGGCATTTGGCGAGTACGTTTTGCGCGGGGGCTTTAACGTTTTCGCGGGCGATAATCACCGCCATTGGCAGCCTGAACGGCGATGTCAAACGTTGGCGCGGGATGAGTTCGCGCATTTTGCTGTGATTCGCGCCCGCCTTTGCACGGCAGTTTGGCGGTGGACAATCAGGCTGAGCGCGTCCGCTGTCACCGTTTACCGCAATGTCCAGCTTCGCAGATCGGTTGGCTGGAACTCTTTAAACTCGTAATCAGCGGCGCCGCTTTTGAAGATGAATTGAGTTTGTCAAAATCCGCCACTTCGTTCATCGGCAAGTCATAGTAAGGCATCACCTGCCGCCCTTATGCCTGCATATTGCGCTGCGCCGCGTTTTTGATTTTTGAGGTCATCACATTGCCATAATCCTGCAGCACAAGGATGGTGGCAGTGATAATCAGCTCCATAATGGTTTCCACCGTGCCGATGTCGAGCGGTTTGGACGGGTTTTCCACGTCAATTTTTCGCCGCTTTCGGATGACTTCGCCACCACGGTCGGCGCGGTGGTAATCAAATCATGTCGACTCGCTCCAAGCGCTCTTGCACGATTTCGATGCAGCGGTCCCAAAAGCCGCAGCGGAAACCGAAGCCGAGTACCTGCGACACTTCAGGCTCAAATTTTAACGACGCATCATTGGTTGCAGCTTTCCAGCGCGTCGCGCAGAACTACGTGGTCGTGGCTTTCCACGGGATACAAGCCGCAAACCCTGGCTTTGCCGCTAAGCCCGCCAGCTCGGTAGCGGGGTTGTTGGCAAGGGTAACGGTGTCGCCGACTTTCGCCTGCCCAGCTCTTTCACGCCGGTAATCAAGCCACTTCGCCCGCTTTGAGCTCTTGTTTCTACCGATTTGGCGTGAACACGCCGAGCTACTCCACCTGCGATTCGGCTTTGAGTGGACATAAAGCGCGCTTTGTCTTTCAGTTTCAGGCTGCCGTTTTCACCCGATCAGCATCACCACTACGACGTAGTTGTCAAACCACGAATCGTGAATCACGGCTTGCAGCGCGGCGGCATCGCCTTACGGCGCGGGGTTGGCGACGATTTCTTCCAGCACGTCTTCCACGCCAGCCCAGCGGCGGAGCAGGTTACCGCGCCCACGGCATCGATGCCGATGATGTCTTCATTCCTGCGCCACGCGGTCGGGGTCGGCGGCGGGCAGGTCGATTTCAACGCAGGCGACTTCCGCCCAAATCAATCGCCGTTAACAGCAGTTGGCCACGGTTGCGCTTCCACGCCTGCGGTATCGTCCACCACCCAGAGCGCGCCTTCGCGAGCGGACGAGCCATGACTTCCGTAGGAAAGTCCCGTGTCCAGGGTGTCAATCAGGTTCAGCAGATAGGTTTCGCCGTTTTGGCTTGATAGTTAAGCGCGGCGGTTTGCGCTTTGATCTGATGCCGCGCTCTTTTCAATGTCCATGCTGTCCAACACTGGGTGCTCATTTCGCGCTTCCAGAAGCCGCCGCAGTATTGGATAAAGCGGTCGGCAAGGTGGATTTTCCGTGGTCGATGTGGGCGATGATGGAGAAGTTGCGGTGTTTTCATGGCGAAAATCGGTTTCAGGCAGCCTGAAAAGACGCAAAACCGCATTTTGGCCCAAAAGCGCGCATCAGGTAGGGCGATTTCGCAGGCGGGCGAACAAAAGCGCGCGCCGCCGCCTGGGCGCCGCCACTTGCGAAAAGCCGGCGGCGCGGGCGCCAAAATGTGTTCCGACAGAACCTGTGCCATGCCATTAACCCCGTTTCAGGCGGCCTGAAAACCCTTTCGGGCAGCCTGGGCGATCTTCTGAACACCACCATGTGCACAACACGCCCATCTAACTTCTCCGCCGGCCCCGCCACCCTGCCGAGTCGGTACTGCGCCGCACAAAGCGAATGTTCGACTCTGGCGGCGCGGCTTTTCGGTGATGACCATGAGCACCGCTCCGATGCCTTTATAGGCATTCTCTACCATGCCAACAAGACCGCGCCAGCTACTCGCCATTCCCAGAAACAACTACAAGTGCTGCTGTTTTTGCGGGGTGGCGCCAGCGCCCCAGTTCAATATGTCGGTAATGTGAATCTGGCCAACGGCTAAAGCGCGTCGATTCGGTGGTAACCGGCCAATGGAGCCGCATCGCCCACGAGCAGATGGGCAATATCCGACAATCGAAATCCGTCAGCCGCGCTTTGACGCTTCTGATTCAACAACCACAT
>BNJV01002781.1_pt1 | contig 22737 bp, 22 predicted proteins | sample 8540591 | NCBI WGS metagenome assembly BNJV01 (sample SAMD00202457, study PRJDB9452) | human saliva metagenome | host: Homo sapiens | reverse complement strand
TCCAATTTCAGTGATAGAATGTTTCTTAGCTGCTCAATGCTATCCTTGTTAAATCGAACCTGAATAACCTTAGAATCTTCTAGAACCACGTTCTTATCCTCTGCCCTGTAAAAGGAAATACTCCCAAGAACTATGCCATCTTTTGCAAGGAGATAGGGAGCGTAGGGAACAGCATTGCTATCAAGTCTGAAGCCTTTTTCGATAGTGACTGATTTATCTCCTGAATACTTTTTGAAATTGCCATCTGTCAGGAGGTCTTCGTAGTCGCTACCACCATCACCTTGTCTCACATAGATATCAAATCCAGCTTCCATCAAATCACTTGCTTTGGTTTCTGCTAACGTGATTTTACTTTCATTAATTTGCAAAATTGGTGCTTGAGGTGGCAAACCAATCGTGAGATTAAACATGACTCCTACTAGAAAGACCATCAAGGTTATAAGGAGGGCAAGTAAAGACTTTCCAGTCCTTTTTCTTGCATTGAAAAGGGCCATTAGAGCAGGTAGGAGGATCATTTTAGCTAAAATAGAATTCCCCACACCGCCTCTATTTAAGGTCTGAAAAGCAAAGATCCCTGCGATTGCAATCAGAACAGGTAGACCAAAATCTCGCCCAGACCCAGTTTTTTTCTGTTCGAGTTTGTTGGTCTACAGGGGTTTCGTACAATGACTGCCCATTCTCTTTCCTCATTTTTAGAAAGAGATAAAAGCCCAGACCTAGTAGCAGATTAAAAATTGCAAAAGCAATTAAAGTACCTATAATCACCGTTCTACCCATTGCTCTCTACTCCTTCATGTTCTCTCTCAAATCTTATCTTTCTTTAATGTCCAATTCCCAATCAATAAAACCATTAAGAAGAAGGGGCCTCCTTCTATCAGTCACAATCGGTAAAGCCAGTATAGCAATCATCAAAAACTAGCTTGCTTTTTGACGCCAACTACCGCCCCATTCTCCGTTTATCAGTCCCCCAAAATAGTCGATGTAGTTAGTAAACCAGTCAATAAGGGATTTTGAAAATCATTGCGCCTTAGGTAAATGAACATAGCAGAATATAGCAAAACATAAAGAATTCCAAGGACTAGAATAATCTTTTGACTAGTTCGAGTAGCCTCTAGAACGATTTTTCTCTTCTCTGGTTTTATTTCCTGAGACTTGGATTCTTACAAGAGAGTTTTTCAAATCTATAGGCCAGAAATCGGTAGAGATAATACTTTTTATATCACGCTTCATAAAATCCCCAATCTAAGAAGGAGATTCAATTATAAATCATGGTCTAAAACATCTAATTTCAAGGAATTGCCTCCAAATAAACTGCTTTTGACTCAGTGATTTTTGATTTTTGATCTTCTGAAAAAGCCAATGGTTTCACCGTCCTTTAGCAGACATCACTGCCTAAAACATACTGAAGAATAGACAAGAGGAAATAATATAAGTCATCGCTATTCATAGGAGACTCGATAATTTCAATCTCAATTTTTCCAAATTTCTTCAAACCATAAGTGTAAATACTAGTTTTATCTCCTGGCTGATAATTCCCATATAAATCCAGAGTTGAAGGGGAAGCATTTCTTCTTTCAAAAAGGTCAGCCAGGTCTAGATAAAGATCTTTGGGTAAGAGCAAGGTGGTAGAACCCTGATAAATACCAATAGCTGATTGACTAGTTTTTTTAGGATAGAGGCATTGACTTTTAGTTAATAGGGAATAAGTTTCTACTGGCGAAAGATTGTCAGACAAAATAGAAACAATGGCGTGTTGTGTGTGTTCCTGTGTTTCCTTCTCAACATCCTGCCAGAGGTAAGAATAGGCATACAATTCTTCAAATTCTTGACTTGGGATAGGTAAATCCATTAAAGCCAGCGCAACGAGAGCACCATCAATCACAAAGGTTGCACTAGAATCATCCCCAGAAACTTCAGAAATTTCAAGCCCCCAGTGAGTTTTCAATTCCTGAACGACCTGATCTAAAGAATAGGCCTGCTTGCCTTGAAGAGGGTCATGGACAAGATCTGTTGTTTTTCTTCTCTGACTTTTTCTTTCTTACTAGTAAATAGATTTTTAAAAAAATTCATAGGACTTCTCCTTTTTCATATTAGTTGGGAAGCAAAGCTATCTTGGTCAAAGTGAGTCGAGATGCCAAGTTTCCTCATCCTCAAAAACCGTAGAATTTCTCATCAAGTAGCCAATTTCCATCCACCAATCTAAGTACAAACTGATGCTTCATTTCTAAAGCTTCTTGATAATGGGTGATGACTCTTGCTTCTTCAGCTTTTGTCATGATAAAATCTACAGAAAAATCATTCGTTTGAACATAGTTATATTCACTTGGGGAGCCATAAGAATTTCGAACTCCTCCTTCCAAGCATTTTTGAGTCACTCGTCCAGTTATAAGTTGGATTTGTTCTATGAAAATAGTCATCCATAAGATCATTCCACTTGGGATGAACTTGATTTGCTGGGATGGCAAGGGCTTTTTTCCTTATCCAGTGCTCTGATTACGCTCAAAGTATTTCTCTTCCAACAAGGTTAAACTTTTGAGTAAATCAAGCAAGGGTGGAATGATTATTTCCACCATAGCTCGATAGTTTTCTAGGGTATTTTTATAGTTCACTCATGATTACTCTCTAACTCTCCTGGATTAATTGCTTTTAATTCTAAGTCTGAAAGTTGTCCTTCCATGTAGAGTTTTCCTAAGTAAATCTTTATCTACGGTAATTTTCACAATAGTCTGTCACAAACTCATGAAATCTCTCAAAGCTATCAAAGAGGTAAGATAGCAACCATTCTCCGCCATCCTGATCTTGGTAAGTCTGTTGATGCGCGTGACCGTCATACCAGATAAAGAAGGTTGTTTCATCTTTTTGATCTTCTGAATAAAGTGAGACATACTTTTCATCCAGTCCTTTATAAAAACTATCGATGATATCTTGATTCCACTCGTCAGTAGCAAACTGGCTTAAACTACTTTCACGATCAAAGCCTTTATAAGGATCATTTTATCAGTCAAAATCACATCTAAAGAATCACCAGAGCCATTGTCAATAAGATATCGGAGTCCATAGTCTTCCTCAGTCTTAATCACGAGTTCAAGCCAATCCTCACTCGGATCTGTTAGATACTCATCAATGACCAGCAAGGCATCTAAGCGAGTCTTTATCTTGTCCCAATCAATCTTTCTCATCTCTAAAAACCTCCATCTTATCCTTGCAATTTATCAAGATCACAAGCCCTATAACGAGCTGTTAGATAACCTGAAAAAGCTAATCTGAGGGATATTCCACCCATTAGGTAAATAAATCGAACAATCTACCTGATCACCCTAGGAGGGGAACTTGCTGAGAAGACATATCTTCAAATCCTCATTATTAGGATTTCTTTTCAACTTGACCCAATCTGCTAGTATTGAACCAGTCTTTAAACAGTAACCAGATTTGCTCGGCATCTTCGTTTAATAGGGAGACTTTCGTTGTAGCTAATTCCGACCCTGCATCTTTTTGAATCCTGACTCATCAGCTCTTACAAACTTTTTATCGATCCCTTTGTCATACTGCCAGTTATCACTATCTAATAGGGGAAATTGAACAGATAGATTGTCTTTAAATCCCTGCATAGTATCAAATAAATCTTTGAGGCGGCTTGAATAACTCTAGTTCTTCCATAGTCTTCTCTTTAATTTTCATAGCTAATCACATTTCGATTTAATCTGCATCGACCCAGATCTGGTATTTTTGACAATGGAGACATCTAAACAAATAACCACAGATAGGCCCGTCTTTGACCAAGTAGTCTTCTATCTCTTGATATTCTTCACGCGCTTCATAGTCTGCCAAGACTTGCTCAGCGATTCCCATATCTTCAATTCTCAAAGTTCCAACTGTACCCGCAAGCACAATAATCTTGGCAACAAGAAAGCTAAATATTCTCCTGCCAACTAGAGTAGCCTGGGGTCTGACAAAAAGCAGCTGATTCTTTTTCGATCCGATCCACTCCTGCCACTCGGCATCTTGGATAAATTCCGCATCGAATTTCTTAGCTGCTTGACCGTTTGCAATACAAGTTGGGCAGAGGTGTACTATCTCTTCAATACTATAGGGTCTAAGAGCATAATAAACATTACTTTCTTTCCCACAAGATGGACAAAGCTTGGCTTCTCCTTCAACAAATGAACCTGTAGCTAAGGGATCTGGATGATAGAGAAAAATGAGGCAAGTTTTTAACAAGCCTCGTCTTTTGCTTCTTCTCTTCTTTTCTTAGAGGACGAGGAAGGGCAAAACGATCGCCATGACTCTGACTCATTTCTTGTAAACGGCTCAGTTTCTTTAATTGTTTTCGGTCTGGTTTATTTAAGATTTCGGTAAATAAGCTATAGGCACTGGTGTAGAAACCCAATTGGTCATAGAGGTCAACTAAGACTTTTTAGCTTCTAAATCCTCAGACTTAGCTAATTCATCAGCCAAATCATAGAGTGCCGCAACACTGGAAGAATTTCCATCTTGTTCTAGGTATTGCTTTTTAAAGTAATATACTTTTCTAGAAATGGATTCATGGAACTACCTTTCTAATGAAATATAAAAACCTTTAACAAATAGTCACTAAGACATTCTTGTGGTTTTTAAGATTTCCTTGTAAAGTCTTTCATTTTGACAAAGCAGGTTAAAATATCATCCTTGATTTCTTCTTCCTCTTCCTCAAGATAATCCCAAAATATTAGGATATAAGTCGGCTTTCTTGCATGCTTCCATACTAAAGTCTCGCCAAGGCTCTGTGCATGTCAAAAACTTTCAGAGCTTCTACAATCCTCGGCTATCTTGTTTTTTTCAGTATAGCAATGTACTCAGACACTTCTTCTAAAGGAGTCACCCCTAAAACAGCTTCCTCAAAGGGATTGTCATCCAAAAATTCTGAACTACTAAATCCTGTCATGACAAAAACCAAGGCATCCCACATTTTGTCAATATCTATTAAGATATCATGAGTATCGAGCGGAACTCTCAGCAAAATCTAACAAGTCATCTTCTTGGTTAGAAAGACATTTTATTTGTTCTAATTCATTGTCTGCAAATATTGATAATTGGCAATCATTCCCATGATTTTTCTCCTTTGAATCTTGTAGGATAACTGATGCTTTTTAGCTCTATTTTATAGAAAAATGCTATAATGGAGCTAAGAAATTGTTTTATTGAATGTTAAATAGAGGGAATAGTCATGTTCACTAGTATTGTTTTTAGGTTTTATGCTCTTTTCTTCTATCCTATCCTTTTACTATCTATCTCTATATCAGACCTGTAGTTGCGGTCAGACAAGGGAAAGATGTCCCAAAATGGATCTATAAACTTGGCCAAGCTGTTCAAGGAAGAATTCACGTTGACTATGAAGAAACCACTGATGCTAATGCCATTAAAGAGATTCATTGGTTCTTGCTAATCTATTTAATCGTAAAATCTACTCGTATTGGCTGGCTTCTACTATCATGGCAAAGAGCTTTCCCTCAAGCAGTTTATGAATGTTTGAAAAACAATTTTTCATCGTACTTATTAGTATGATTTTAAAAAGTATTGGTAAATTTAGTTGTACTGGCTATAAGAAAAACTTCTCATAACAGTCATGTCTATGCACCAACCAACGCTTTATCGGGACAGCTTTTTAACGAGCTATGTTTTTATGTTTTGCATGATGATGAGTGTGGTCCTCCAGCTCAACCCTGTTCCAGCAAACCATTCAAGATACCACTGTTATTATCGGGGAGACCAAGGCTTCCGAGCTTTTAGACCAAGGCTATACCTTTGGAGATAAAGGCGCAGAGAGCTCCATCACCAATCCTAAAACGACCACTTCTACTACGGTCAGCTTTCGAAGTCAAGCGGGATAATCAGTCCTTGCGCTTTTAAGTGAGCCTTACCCCCACAGGTAAAGATACTGATCAGCTCAAAAACTGCATCATCACCTATTACAGATCACCTAAGGATAACAAGCAACTCAGAAGAAATTTCCATCAATCATGTCAAGCTAGCAAATCTCAAGCTCCAAGATTTTCAAACACGAAAATTAATCGATATCTTTTGAAGTCAATCCAGCTGATTATAACGTCCCTGATAAGGACAACAACTTTATCCTAACCATCCAAACAGCAGATTACGACCTCTGAAAAAGATACCGTATTGAATCCAGAGTTTAATTCAAATGGTTCGATTGATAGCTATGGAGTCAGAGCCCAACATAGCATGTGGGAATGATTCACCATTTCCCCTTTATCACATAAGCATTAAACTGGAAAATATCATCGACGAGTTTGTAGCTTTCGATGAATCGAAGGCCAGAAGAACCTTTATCTCTAGTGATTTCTTCATAAATGTTCTTCTAAATTTTTGGGCAGGTGCCAACATCCAAAAGACTAAAAAGGTCTAAGTTTCACTCTGTCCAATTTCTCAATATTTTTCTAATAATTGCCCTAAATCTTTGTGATTGAACCAGCAATCTGTAACGATGAGCAAACTTTGTATTGTCCATCTTACAGGAGATTTGACTGGTCAAAAATCATCGATGGAGGGCTGTTTGTAAGAGACGTGTGTGCAAGCCAAATGATACTCAAGCTTTTCTAGGACCTCTGCTCAACCATAGATACAAAGACAAGACCATACTCATCTTGGAACTTAACAGCAAGGAGATCTCCTTTCTTCAAAAATAAGGTTTGCGTTTAGCTTTTGGCTTTAGGACCTTTTTAGAGGCTCTAGGATTTTCAGGTTTTGCAACTGATAGTAAGTTATCCAAGAACTTTTGCTCTTTGTCTAAAAGCCTTTGAATCTATTTCCAACCAAATGGATCAGCCCCCTTTTTGATAAGCTCCAAGGTTTTATCTCTGATATCGTCTGTCAGGTGACCAATCTTCCACAGTGAGTAGGCAAGAGCAGTCCAATAAATCTCTGTAAAAAGTCTGTTTGACAGTAATCTTTCTCCGCATCGAGGATATCCTCGATAATATTGGCTACATGATCACCATCTCTATAGCGACCAACTCACCTCATTGTAAATGCTCATGCCCTTGATCACTGTCAATGATTTTAACGCCATCAATTGCCATTCTCAACTCCTAATGCTCAATCGACATCTTATTGATAAATCTCAAAGCTTATTTAATCTTATGCTTGTTCATTTCTTTCTCTTGGAAAATATCTGTAAGAATTTGTCGCAATTCTTGAGCTTCCTTTTCAGGAAGTTGGCCTTCTTGTTCAGCTCACAGCATACAACTCCGGATACTCGAGCGATGCTCTCTTAACAGTACGTGCACAGTAGCATGTTTTCTAACAAAATGGAATCCGTTTAATCATATCTTGAGGAATTAATGCGATAATCTTATTTTACAAGATAGGTTTTCCTGATTTCCATTTTCATGATAGATATTTCTCCTCTAAGAAGCTAGATAGTGCTGAGATGTTTCTCTTTACTGCTCCAATCCGTCTACCTCAAGCAGTGGCATCCACTCACAAAGAACTTTGTTTGACTATTGAATACCTTCCATCGCTTCTTTCACATGCCCTTCTACATCTTCAGCCTCTACAAACAGCGGGTCTATAGTGGCATAAGAAGTGCCAATTCGGTGCCGCGTTTTTCAGAGAATCGCTTCGCCGTCTTCACTTCCGAAAAAGCTTCATCGACTTCATATCCTTTGCTTTCTAAGAATGCTTTTTGCCTTGCGGAAGTTTTGATTTCTGGCTTCGACATAAGCTTTCACTTCATCGTCGTTAATGACATACGCATCGATTTTTGTAGCCCTTCGATCACTCTTTATCATTTTTAACGGATAGATCTCGAAATTTCTTTCCAACAATGTCCACGTTTTCTTCAGGATGAAACGAAAACCTAGATAAAGGACAATGTTGCCGTTGAAGATAATTTTCCATATAATCCGGTAGATTTTTGGATTAAAATACTCCACTTCAAACCCATCTTCTGTTTCTAAAGTATATCCCGGATTTGCGCTGCAAAGGCTCTTCCTCTTCTAAAGAATCAAACGACTAAATCCTTTTTGATAATCAACCTTGATACAATTCCAATATAACCATCGATAACCCTCCGTCATTCAGTATCGGTCCGCATAACGCCTATCTATTGTTTTATTACAACCGTTTCTTTCCCATCGTCTGAGCAATATCTTTCAAAGGCTCATCGAGATAGCTATAGGCCTTGTCTTTGATCCAATCAGGATTCCATAAGATGCTTCGGCGATACTCTCCTGTGATAGCAGCAAGAGTATCACTATCCCCACCAAGAGATATGGCATTTCGAATAGCATCTTCAAAAATCAGTACTTTCAAGAAAAGCAATGATAGCTTGAGGTACCGTATCCTGACAGGTTTCTTTTGAAATGATAATTAGGACGAATGTCATCGAGTGTTTGAGAAAGATTATAGCCATACTCTTGTTCTATGTGTTCCTTGATGAGTCTCTTACACTCTGTAGGATTATCGTTGATCGGTTTTTCCATAGTCGCCACTGTAACCTCCAAAGTAATAACGACACATAAAGAGTAGCATCAGACGTCGCCATAGCTCCTTTGGACCCCCCTGGATGGTTAGTGAGTCACCTCTGCAGAAAGTCGTGCAACTGCTCTTCTGGACGGCCAGTGCTCCCTGTTCGTGCACAGAAACTACAACCATGGTCCAGGCACATTGAGAAACACGCATTGCTGAGCCATTACCAAAACTATTATAAGGGGAACAAATCTAGCTTTGAATCCATGTATTAAACCCAGCCCTCGTAACCAGCATCGATACATTCTGCCATATTTCTTCATGGCATCAATAAAAGTCATCCTTCTGACCACCGTTCATGATGGCTTCAGCAACAACACAGGTCATCACTGTATCATCAGTGAAAAACAATCCTCACGGAATAAACAAAGATATTTAACTATAGTTTATCCAGGATCTACATCTATAGAAGTTATTTTCGTAACCATCCTCATTGTATAAAAATTCTAATTGTAGGTTAAATCTACTAATTCAGAATTAGTGGTCATCTGATATTCAACAGCAAAACCAGTTTGATCATTAAATTCATAAACTTGTAGTTGAGAATACTCATAATTCGGATGGAAATTACATTCTACACCATATTCATCAATTTTATCGAAATCGTTTAACTGTAATGAATCGTCAATATATTCAAGCAACTCTCTTACATCATCAACTTCTGAACCATCAACACAATCCATAATATCTCTATAATTATTTAGATGAATTGCTCTTTAAAAATCTTTTAAGCTACTTCAATTACTTTTCTTCATTTTGGTAGTTCTCTTTGTACTCAAAATCATCGAATATTCCCATGAAAATACTTCCTTTTCTAAAATTTAAAATCCTTTTCCTTACTAATTCTATTACTCGCCAATATCGTATAAATCAACAACCAATAAAAATGATAATAAAAATAACATTAATTTTAACACAAAAATAGAGATTTAACAAATTTGCGAACGCATGAAATAATATACAGTATCCCATAGATTTCGTTTGGACGGTAAAAGAAGCCCTAAAACAAAACTTAAAAATAATGTATATATATAAATAAAATAAAGGAAATCCTTGATGACTTTCTCCAACTATAAACCATAAAGGTAGATGCCATATTCTCAAATTGATCCTGACAATCAAATTAGACTGCCAATATGTATATTTTTATCAAGTAATGGTTGTAATATTCCCTCCATCCTAATTCTTCATGTCCACCACCATTAGTTGTATAAAGAATAATGGCATCAGATAAAATTGATACTTCATTTAATTCTAAGGAAGATACAGAAAATAGTATCAAAATTGCTAACAAATGAATAACGAAATAAATACCACTATTTTTCTTTCTTACTAAATAGAAAATGTTTAAATTTTATATTATCTTTTCAAACAAAAGCCACTAGCAATAGCTGGACTAAGTGCACCTACTATATGTAACATTCTCCTATAAATGTTTCTAATCCCAAAAATATGAGATTGAGTAAAGATGGCAAGAATCCCCCAAGCTATATAAGTAATTCCAAATGTACAACAAAGATATAAAATTCCTTTTATCAATTTCTGTCATTTTATCTTCCTTATTTTTATTATTCTATGAATAATACATCTTTAGGCTCTTGTCAAATAGTGTTGATGAAGAATTTTAGAAGGGATTAAGCAACTAATTGTTGCTTAATTCCTTTTTTTGTTTTGGGGCCAAACATTTTTTTGTTATTAAGATAATCCTGTTTCTAAAAATGGTAATAGTTTTTAAAAACCGTAGGCATTTCTTTTTAAGCACTTTTTATTTTTATTGTTTATTCCTTCGATAGGGCCATTTGTTCTAGTTGGATACTCACAAGTATTTTTGAATATATGGCAAGTAAGTCATAAGAGTCTTTAATACTCTTTTTAAAACCCAGGAGATAGGTCTAATTGCGTAGCTGCTTCAATCGTTTCCTTGAATTTATATAATCTCTATTCTGTATACATTCACGAAGTGAATGTACAACCTCATAATCATGTTTTAAGAGATGGATTGTTTTCAAGATATAATCCACAATTCCTTTGATTGTCATAAAGCTTTCAAAAAGCTTATAACGATTATATTTATAGTTCTGAAGTTCATTAGGATTCTTTAAAATTAACTTCCAATAATGTTTTAACTTTCGATATAATTTTAGCGTCTTTATAACGATGCTGATTCATGACACGTACCCGAGTTCGATTTAATTTCTATTTAAGGCTTGTACGATGTGAAAAAGGATCAATGATAATTTTAGCGTTAGGAAACATTTCTTTTTATTAATTGAATGTACGGTACGTACATGTCGATAGAGATGGTTTTTACCTTTAATCTAGTCTTAGGCTCAAAACGATAAAAAAATATTGTTTCAAACTGTAAGATTTTTCTATCTCGTACAACATCGACCAGCTTGTGTGTAGTGCTATCACAAATAATGAAGCTCATATTACTATCGGAAGATTTAACGGATTTAAATTCATCAAAACACAAATGCTCAGGTAAATCGTGTAATGGTTTAATGGTCAATAATCGTGCTGTATCATCTATGATACGTCTTACAGTATGAACTGAAACATTTGTTTCTTTTTATGATATATGTTTCAGATACTGTTTCACTAATTTTTGATTTGATTTCATTTTTTTAATCTTTTAGAGATATGACAGTGTTTTTTTTCACGATTCGACTAGTGTCTGCGGTAAATGAAGAGCCGCATTCTCACAGAGAAATCTCTGCTTGCGTAGATTTAAGTAGGCCGGAAGGCCTGAAACAGAACAGAGAGTGATACGAGATGTTTTCGTGCCGTTTTTTTAACGATATTATTATTTTTGGCTAACACATCCACAAACAGTACAAAAATTCTGGTTTATGCGTATATGTAGCTGAATAAAAATAAAGATTTTCTTTTTTAAATACCTTCTCTTGAACTTTATTATCCCAAATCATGTTTTTTTATCTTTGATTTGTAGTGTAGCTTCTAGTATATTGTTCATATGGTCATCATCCTTTTGTTTTTAGGTTTCAGCGCTTTTAATATAATGGATGCTGGCCTTTTTGTATACACAAAAATAGGGTTGGTGAAAAATTCATCAACCCTAAAAATTATAGAACCTAATTTTACTGCTTCTTAGTTGCTGCCGATTATAATTACCTATATTCTCATCATAAACACAGCCTTACATTCAAGGCTTTTTCATTATTCATTCGTCAATGCTTTAGCTTTCGTAGATTCAGATTCACACGATCAAAACTAGTCAATTTTCTCATGATGTTTCCAAGTTTATCCAATACAAGACAGGAATGATCATTTAGTGGAATTATGGGAAACATTAACAAGTTCTTCAACTCTATCCTTATTTGCTTTATCATTCCATGAATCATACGGACACTAATTAAAAACTGAATAAAGATTCTAATCCATATCTTTTATCTGATGATCTGAATTATCATTAGGTGAAACATAGACTTTTCTCCCAATAATAGGCTCCTGCAGAAAAATCCTATAACTTTAGCCCCTTTTATTCAGCATATGATCGATATAATTTTTGAACCGCTGATTGACGTAAGTAGCTAAATACTTTTCCGTATTTCCACCACCGATAATACTAAATCAGCATCTAGATAGCTATCAAAATTAATCTGCTCAGTGTCCAAGAGTAAGTAATCAGTGTTTTAGATTAGGACATTGACTTTGGAAAACTTCCGTGTACTTTTTCATATACGGGTTCTCAATTTCTTCGATAAACCGTAAAAATGACAATTTTTCGATCTTCCTTGATGACACAATTTTTATTAACAATCGTATGGTTCTTTATCGGCGGATTTCCACCCATCATTTTTGTTCGTCCAATCTTTCACACTTTCTAAAGATACATAAAGTTTGACCACGTTCTGAAATTATAATTTCTTCTTAAAAATGAATAATTCATTTGCCTCCTGAAACCAATATTGAGATGAAATCTATAGAATCCGTATTCGTTAAAGTACAGTCACTTGCAAATTCCTTACATCCTTTATTTTTCGCCCATTCCTCACATTTTGTACAGAGATTTTTAGCAATATCCTTTAAACGATATTCCTCGTCGACAATAATCCCTTCTAAGAATCCAACAGGACTATATTTACAACCTTCAAATATAATCAAATCTGAGTGAACATAGTGCTAGACCTACAATTGTGTCACCTTCAACTTCAGTAAAGATTGCAGTATTTTTGCCATTCGTATATCTTTTTACTTCATCAATAGCTTCTTTATCGGTCAATTGGGGCCATAATTGTTTCATTAGCTTAGCCGTTTTTATAGAATCTTTTGTTATTCCATCCATATTGATGTTCCTCCGCAAATTACAAGCAAATGTTACGAATCATGCTGTTACTTTGTTACTCATTGATTGATACCAATACCATCCCCTTCTACTTTTCGCTGTCTCAGATCGGAAGAGCAGTGATACTGCCTCAACATGGTGCGTTTGTGAACATTTTTAGGATTAATTGCGTTTCACTAACAAGCTCACACACACCCACATGCTCGAGTGTTCATTATTGATGTCAGCGTCCATGGGAACATATCAACCGTTTTTAGCTGTTTCGAGGTTTTAGGGAACATATCAACGGTTTTTGGGCGTTTGTGAAACATATCCACTAATTAAAATGATGATACGTATTATGATAGAAATTAATCTGCTCAAGAGAGGGAACATGATACCCATCCTCAACTCCCAGCATATCACCGGCACTAGTGTTTTTGCTCTGCTTAGGATAAATAGCACCAAAATAAAAATTAAACTCGTGATTGTCATATTAAATTTCTTAGGATAAAAATAGTTTAGAAAAAGGATTAGATTTCTAATCCCTTTTGAAATGATGGTTCTATAATGAATGAATATATTACTCCACTTAGCTCAGACCCTTCCAATCGGTCTTCGCTGTCACTCGCCTTCTCGGAAGTCCTTGCATAGATGGAACATATACTTCTTCGGTCGCTTTGCTTCCTCACGATCTTAACAACATATTTCGATCTTTGTTTATAACTCCCGAGCACAAGCATTTTTAATATTATTTTTCTCCCAACCATGTCTCAAAATTCTGAGACTAATTCCCGTACCCCTCATTATCTGCTGGTATGGTAACTGTCGCAAACTGCATGATGCACCTGTACAGACATAGGTAATAAAATTTTATTATCCTGCTGAAAATACTTTACCCATAGTAAAAATAGGGATTAGATATGTTGCATCATTATATATATATTCAAGTTGAATCCGGTAAAATCCACCCAAGGAATGCTGGACACATTAATTGTGTTAGCAGGTTGATCCTGCCTTAGGCATGAAATCTCATAACGTCGCTATAGTTTCTGATATCCTCAAGGTAATATAGTAGAAACGTGGGAAGTTCTCGTCATACTCTGTCCAAATATCTTTGAAAGTTTCGTTATCCTTATGAAAGATAGTATAACTTGGGTTCATACTATCCCAGTATCCCAATCTCACTCGTTTTGATCAAAAACTGGTGCGGAACTCCTTGTGACGATTAACTACAGTTGTGATGATAGTAAATAAGCGTAGGGTACAGTTTCAGGCCCTCAAGTTTAATTTCACGCAGTAAACTAGTTATTCTAAATTTCGCAGTCATACTGTAAGTGCACCTTACCGCATTTAAATAATGCTCAAAAGTATGGCTTTCTATTCCAATCCTCTATATTCATATCAGATTAATTATATAAATTAGCCTCCTAAAATTTTATTATTTAATTTTAGAAGGCTAATTTAACTGCCATCATCATCTTGCAACCTCCCTGCTATCCAAGCATCTATATTTATAAGCAAGTCCATTATACCATATAGAATCATGTAAATCAAATAGGGTCATAGAATATAAAACAAATACACTTGCTACTACAAATATATCCTTTATTAATTCGTGTTATTCCACCAATACGAATCAGCATGATATGTAATTGTTAGTTATACTGGATTATCCTCAGCTGCTTCTTGCAATCCTTGAGAATTTGCTACCATTGCAAAAGCATCTTTCTCTAGCTGCTTTATAAAAGCATTCTTACGTAGCCTTCAATATCATCTGGAAATCGAAAAGCCAGTTTCATCTTTAATTCACCATACTCAAAAGCGATGTCAGGATGTGTACGCAGAAAGTCCCTTACCGCTATATGCCTATTAATATCTTTGTGATTGCTTTGCTCAAAAATATGAATCTGGTGTGTTCTATTATCGCCACCCTTGCGGAAATATCTCCGTCTTTCATCAACACCAAATTCACCCATACACTCATATCCAATGCCTACAAATTCTTCGTTATGCTTATCAACCAAACTAATATTTGTCACTACAGGCATTATATCAATGATTGGCTTAGCGGATAACCCTTTAACTGCATGTACTACCAATATGGTAAATCTCCACCAATATATCCTTCAATATGTTCCTTATCATCTGTGATTCATTTTTCATACTCTACTTCCCAAAGGTCATACGGAACTACTCGTATAAACAATATTAAACCTCCAATCTCGTTCTCAACGAATAATATTTACGACATTTTTACGAAGGGCAGCCTGTTTCGGCCCCTCTGCAGCATAACCCATAACGACAGACCCGTAAACAATATGATTTACGGGAACATCAAGATCTGATAAAAGCTCACGGATTAAGGGCATGTTTGTGAGTCCTGGCAGCTGATTTAGCCAGCAGGAACCAATACCGAGTGAGTGTGCTGCCAGCATCATATTCCTGATGGCTAATGCTGAATCCGGCATAGAGTTTCCGTTGTCCTTGCTAGAAACAATAATAAAGCGTAGGGGCATGATACAGGAATTTGAACTCTCGTCTTTCGCTTTTTCAACAAGGCTCACAACATAAGGATGCGTTTCTGCACAACAGGTATAGATATAAGGGTTAGGCGAATAGCCTCATTCACTTTTGCAAGTACACTGGTTTTTTGAATGACTGTAAACTTCCAGCTCTGTGTTCCCATCCCGTTAGGCGCATAGCTTCCCGCTGTTAGAATGGTATTTAAATCCTCCTCTGATATCTGAGTCCTCTAAAAGTTCGTATGCTTTCTTCTTGTTAATATGTTTTTCTATTATACTATTCATTGGTAGTCTCCCTTCTTTAAAATTATTCTCGTATTTATCTATCTCTATTTTTACAAGCTGCACATAGAAATCGTCCATAACCTATTTCGGCTACATTTTTCATCAATTCTCCATTTAACCATAATGCAGTATCAGCAAAAGCTTCTACCCCGCGGCCATTTTGCATACTGCTGTGATTGATATTCTGCATCCGACATATTGATTAATTTTTCAACCCATTTATCATGAAGAGTTTTTATTTCTTCTTTGCTTTTTCAACACTTCCAGGCCAAGTAATGTCTTCCTTTTTCAAGGCTACCATCTCCAAAATTGTAATCTAACGTAGTGCGCCACCAATATATAATATGCCACATAATCCATGCAATACTGGACGGTCCAATCTCGTAACTTTCGATTTCAGGCCAATCTATACTCCATCCATCGTCTTGCCTTCTTATCTGCAGACCCATGGGACTGAATGTCCAAAGTGCCTCTGTCTCCTTTAGATTCTCTGTGTGATAAAGATAAAGTTGCCAGCACATGTCTATCTGAAATAAGTATATTCTCTTTTTATTTTCTGATATCTCTCATTGATTTTAATCACTCCTTATTAAAATTATTTTAGTATTACATTACATTTTTACAAAGAAAAAGTCTTTATACTTTTAACAATGGACGCCAGCTAGTCAGACTACATTGACCAGCGACTACCTTAAATTTAATGTTTCAGATTTATTTTCTTATCACTAATTTCAAAACCACATCAGCCACATTGTCGAGTAGCCGTTTGTCATGGGTGATAAACACTATAGTTCCAGTATACTCTTCATTAATATTTCCAAAGCCTCTAAGCTTGGTATGTCAAGGAAGTTACTCGGTTCATCCATTAGCAGGATCGTTATATTCTACCCATAGCATTTTTAGCCAGCAACAATTTAATAATTTCTCCGCCGCTTAAAGCAGATAAGCTTTTTCCAATATCGTTTTGTTTAAGCCCTATTGATGCTAGAACCGAACGAATTTCTGAAACATTGTATTCACAATCCTCCTGCATAAACCCATGACTTTCTGATTACTGTTGTACTTGTAACTATTGTGCAAAGTAACCTATTTTTGCCTTAGGTGAAATAGAAATTCCATCTTCATGGTTTATGATCATTTGATTAAAGTTGTTTTTCCTGTTCCATTGCCACCAGTTAACGCCACTTTTGCTCCCTAACGGAATTTGAAAAGATGCATTTTCAAACAGAGCCTCATCCCCAAATACTTTATTAATTTCTGCACCGACTATAGGGTATGGATTATGGAGTCTCAATGCTTTTACTTTTGCCTGAAACGAATTTCTGCAGAATGCCTTCCGGAGCTTCTACTTTTCCTAAGGCCGCAATCCTGTGCTCTAGGGTTTTAGCAGCATTATACATCTTTTTCCTTACTTCCTATTGATTTTTTTGATGAGCTAAACGCCTCCGTCTTCAGTACTTTTTTTCTTTGAAGAACCTTTTGCCTTCTGTTCTATTTTACGAGCCTGTTTTTCGCTTTTTCCTCCGCAGCCCTTTCCAATCGGGCACGTTCCGCAATAAATTGTTCGTATTCTGCAGCTTGGCTTTTACGTTCTTCCTCTTCTGACGAAGATAATCAGAATAGTTTCCCCAATACTCAGTGATTTTGCCATCTTTCAGTTCCCTATATTTTATCTACTATTTCATCAAGAAAAATAGCGGTCATGGCTAATAACCAACAGTGCACCTGTAAAAATATTTTTAGCTGTCCTATTAGAAAAATCAATTCCTTCACGGTCTAAATGGCTCGTAGGTTCATCCGCAAAAATACCATGAACCTGTGCTGATAAGGCTCTGTGCTATTTTAAGCCTTGTTTCTTCACCACCGCTCATAGTCTGTATATTTAATTGCTCAACACCCTAGCTTGCCTACAAGTGCAAAATCTTTTTCCTCCTGCAGAGTTACTTTCGTCCAACTGGGGGAATATAGGCAAGTTCACCCAGACGATTCATTTTACATCCTGGGGAGTTAATTCTCCCAAAAGTACCCTGAGTAAAGTGCTTTTTTTCCAGCACCATTTGCTCCTACTAAAACCAATACGGTCATAATCATATACTCTAATTCATTTATATCTAAAAACATCGCGTCCTTTGAATTCCACACGAATGTCTTTTGCTTTTTAATATTAATTCCATAACATTTCCTCCCGTCTATAATCGCATGCTTTCATTTGCTTTGTATGCAGGGAAAAACCCTGCGATTTTAGTAGGGAAGAGTTACATGAAAAATAAGATACATAAATATTCCTCCAATATTGTTTATTTTAAATCTAATTTTTCTAACCTCAGTTATCATTTGGCAAACTATAGCAATGCCAATAATTAAAATACCTGATAGTAAAACCAATGATTTACACTGATTTTATCAGCAAAGAATCCAGAAAGAATTAACCCAATTGGCATAGCAAAGTGACATGATACCTGATCAAAGAAAAATACACGTCCTAAATATTCAGGCTTAATTTTCTCCTGAAAAAGAGCTGTTTGCACACCGCTATAAAATGGCACGAAAGCCCCATTACTGCACAGCAAGCTACAAATATAACAAATCCACTTGTAAGAAGTAATCCTGAAACGACTAAACTGGCCCCCATTATAAAAGAATGAACCAGTTATTAATAATACGCTTTTTCGAAGCTCCTCAATCTTCCTAACAATAAGCCTCCTGCTAACATCTCCAGATGCAAAGGAAAATTGTCCAATAGAAATATGCAGGTGTTCCATTAAAGTATTCCATGCGTTATTAAAAGGAAATAGTGCATTAATTGGCATATAAACACAAAAGTATATAGTGTTCCTAAGAGTAATAAGGCAAAACAATCGCTTGTTTTGTCTCAGAACGACAATTCCTTCTTTTCATTTCTCCTTTATGAAATTTGGTTCCAACTTTGCACTCGATCACCCAGCTTAGGTATACGTACAATTGCTACCGTAATAGATGCAATCACAGCACCCAATACGTCGATGGCAATAATAGCATTTAATTCCCAAACAGAATGTAACAATGCTGCAACTGCTGGACTAACAATATAGCTTATAGACTGCAAAGACTGACTATAGCCTGCGCATTTCCTGTAAGCTGCTCTCTGGTACTAAAAGTGGCGTAACTGCATTGAGTGCTGGGGTATGAAAAGCTGTTCCAATGCTACGGATAAACAATACTACCATAATCATCCAGACAGGTAACTCCATATACAATGCAACAATAGCCAGCACTGCACCAGCTGCTGCGATAATTAAATCAGCACCAATCATTATCTTCTTCCTATCATGACGATCCACTAATACACTATGGCAGGTCCAAAGACAGCATAGGGTAAAAACCCTACTAGTGAAGCCATGACGACAAGACCATCGCAGATCCTGTCTGTAGTAAAAATAATCGCCATTTGCAGGATAGCACTAGTGATTAAAGAAACTGCCTGCCTGCCCATATTGTATAAAACCCTAAGTTTCACCATTGTATTTTTCCATTTATATTATCTCCTGCATATTATTTTGCTTGAATTTCTATTTTGAATAGCATTCTAGGCAATAAAAAATGCAGGCCAAACCCCACAATGTGGCTTTTGGTCTGCATACATACAATTTGGAAACATTCATATTAAAGACATAGTTAAATAAAGGTATAGTTTAATAACCTATATCCTCACCGTAACTAATGAATGCTCAATATCGTATAAATAAGCACAACAAAAAGCCTGTCATCGGGATAGATTCTGCTATTGCCAGCTTTATCTTAAACGCATTGAGGCTGTCATAGTTTCGGTTCCTCCCAAATCTTATTTGGATCATCATATATTTTAACATACACGTCGTTTTAAGCAACTTTAAAATTGTGAAAATCCAATATTAACCGCCAAAGGGTGTTAGCCCTTCAATTGGCGGTTACATACTATACTCTTCGTCAATCTCAATCCCAGACTTGAATTCAACGGTGAGCTTATCTTCATATATCGTTACTTTTTCAATAAGCCGCCTTACCAACTGCTCATCATATTCCTCCAACTCTGCGGATTGTTTTATTCAAGAAATCAGTCATTTCAGCGATTCGTTGCCTTTTTCCTTCTCGCTCCGCATTTTTCAACAAGTGCATTTTGCTTCAATTCTCGAAGGCGGTAAATTTCATCAGCCACATCTTCATAGTCATTCTTGGATTTTGCTTGAATAAGAAGCTGTTGTTGTAATTCTTCCAATTTATCAATGTCATCAGTGGCATTATCATTTTTCCATTAAATACAGTAGCTACGTTTTCTGTAGCACCTTGAGGAATGGGTCTTTGTTACAAAAGTTCGTTAATAGCCTTAACAACTGCTTTCTGCAATGTTTCATTTATGGTAGGGGCAGTCATTCAGACCCTTTTTCCTCCAATCGGTTGAGCATCTCCAAACAATAGATGAGATCAAACCTCACACATCCAACGCAAATCGTCGATGACATCACCGCAATGTCCGCAGTAAACAATACTCGATAAAGACACTTACTGCTGTAAACTCGCTTTGTACAGCTCCTTGCCACCAAGCAGATTTGCTCTTCGAACCATCTCTTCTTGAACCTGCATAAAGGTCGGTTCTAGATAGGGTTGATGGAGATTTTCCATGGCAACCTATTTTTGTCAGAGTGAAGCTAAAAGGTGGCCAACATCCATTATATTAAAGCGCTGAAACCTAAAACAAAAGGATGATGACCATATGAACAAATATACTAGAAGCTACACTCACAAATCAAAGATAAAAACATGATTTGGGATAATAGTTCAAGAGAAGGTATTTAAAAGAGAAAATCTTTATTTTATTCAGCTACATATACGCATAAATACCAGAATTTTACATACTGTTTGTGGATGTGTTAGGCAAAATAATAATATCGTTAAAAACGGCACGAAAACATCTCGTATCACTCTCTGTTCGGCTCGGCCTTCCGGCCTGCACTTAAATCTACGCAAGCAGAGATTTCTCTGCTGTAGAGAATGCGGCTCTTCATTTACCGCAAGACATCTAGTCGAATCGTAGAAAAACACCGTCATATCTCTAAAAGATTACGTAAAACCAAAACTCATTAGTGAAAACAGTATCTGAAACATATATCGCAAAGAGAGCAAATGTTTCAGTTCATACTGTAAAGACGTATCATAGATGATACAGCACGATTATTGACCATTAAAGCCATTACACGATTTCACCGGAGCATTTTGTGTTTTGATGAAATTCCATCCGTTAACTTCCGATAGTAATATGAGACTTCATTATTTGTGATTAGCACCACACACAAGCTGCGATCGATGTTGTACGAGGATGAGGAAATCTTACAGTTTGAAACAATAGGCTTCATATCGTTTTGAGCCTAAGACTGAGATTAAAGGTAAAACCATCTCTCTATCGACATGTACGTACCGCACATTCAATTAGTCAAAAGAAATGCCTTCCTAACGCTAAAATTATCATTGATCCTTTTCACATCGTACGTTTTAGCGCCAGAGAATTAAATCGAACTCAGCACGTGTCATGAATCCAGCATCGTTATAAAGACGCTAAATTATATCGAGAGAGTCAAACATTATCGAAGTTTTCAATTTTAAAGAATCCAATGAACTTCAGAACTATAAATATAATCGTTATAAGCTGAAAGCTTTTACTGACAACCCAAGGAGATTGTGGATTATATCTTAGAAAACAATCCATCTCTTAAACATGATTATGAGGTTGTACATTCACTTCGTGAATGTATGCAGGATAGAGATTATATAGAATTCCAAAGGAAACGATTGAAAGCAGCTACGCAATTAGACCTATCTCCTGGGTTAAAAAGAGTATTAAAGACTCTTACTGACTTACTTGCCACATATTCAAAATACTTGTGAGTAGCAACTTCAAGAGACAAATGGCCTATCGAAGGAATAAACAATAAAATAAAAACGCTTAAAAGAAATGCCTACGGTTTTAAAACTATTACCATTTTAGGAAACAGGGATTATCTTAATAACAAAAATGTTATGGCCCAAAACAGAGCGAATTAAGCAACAATTGGTTGCCCACCTTCACTACAAATTCTAACATCAACACTATTTGACAAAGAGCCAATAAAATCAGCATTTTCTTTCTTAAATGATATTTTTATTTCCACAAGCAAAAGCACGATCTTTGATTCGGTTCAAACGTATATATCTGTTTCTAGGCTCCCCCTTTGAGCAGGTGGGTTTTCCAGATTTTCTGATTATGTAATCCACCCCAGATAATACAAACGATTGTCCAATCGCCAATAATCTTTGTATATTTCTCTCTGCATCTCCAGTACGCCATATTATTCAACCCCCTTATTTTTATCAGCATTAGCTCCACCGCCGTTTTAATCCATTCGTCAATTTCTACTTATTTTAAATTTCCAAAGCCTTCCTACACGATGACAAAGGAATACTCTTATTCTTAATCCAGCGATGCAAAAGTGTCTTTTCTTTTATTGATACCAAGATGCTCTGCTATCTCTTTGCTTGATACCCAGTGTTCAACCTTATTATCCATTTGCACCTCCTTAAAATAAGATAATTAATTTTATCACATATGTTTATATATAATTTAATTTGTTTCTGATATGCATAGATATGTTTTAACAGTATAAGCACATTAAAATATCGTGAATATCAGTAGACCAAAACAATAAAAAGCTGAGTATATAAATACTTCTGGCGAGATACTAAAACCAATTATTTATGATCTATTATCATTTATCGCGTACATACTAATAACTTTACACAACCAAACAGCATATAATTTCAATTTTACTCATATATAACATCTATCCTATCTCCTCGACCCTACGAATTTATCTAACCTGTCAACTCAACCCCAGCACTTTAATACAGTCGACCTGTTTCCTCAATAAACAAAACAAGGATTTTCAAGATTAAAAAGCACTCACGACATTAGGCAGAAAATCTTTCAACCTAGAAAACCCCTTTATTTATCAGTGTTTTAAATACTCCTATTTCTCCACCCTTGACATCAATACTACACTCAACATGGTGCGTTTGCGGAACTGTCAACCGGTTGCACTTTCTTTAACTCAGCCCAACTCTTGA
>BNJV01002020.1_pt1 | contig 22753 bp, 27 predicted proteins | sample 8540591 | NCBI WGS metagenome assembly BNJV01 (sample SAMD00202457, study PRJDB9452) | human saliva metagenome | host: Homo sapiens | reverse complement strand
TTCATTGAGTTGATTGCCGTCAATGGTATTTTAGTTTTTTCATCACCCGCGACACATATTCATAGCTATTATATACATTTTCTTTTGCAACGCCATATCGAACGTTTGGCTGCCTTCACGCTCATATAGAGAAAATGAGAATTGCCTCGGAGCTTTAGTAACATTACTTTTACCATTTATGAGTCTGCAAAACATTGTCAAACTCTAATTCCACCTTAGTTTGCCCGCCGATTTCGTCGATCAACCGCTTTTTGCTCGCATCTGGGTTATTTCGTCAAACGTTTCATCCACGATCTTCACGCGAGGCTCGAACAGCCATATCGTTATCTTCACTGCATATAACCTTCATGCCCACCGCCTTCCACAGCTCATTGCACAGGCGTCATTTCTCACCACAGATAACAGTTTTGTTGCAATCATTTTTGAAGGTCTCAATATTTTAGGTAACCCACCATATCATTTCAAAACAGGTCAATGGTTCACCACCAGCAGCTGCTCATCAACCATCGATCTCTCTGAATCGCCATACAAGAACAATATTTCATCGACATATCTGGCCCCTGACTAAAGAAACTTAGTTGAATTATTAGAAAGTTTGGTCGAAAATTTGCCAGTTCCTCCGTCCCACCTCACAGCCCAGAACAGTTGCTCAACCCACCATTACCAGAACACCATCTGCACAGAACACAGAATGCAATCAACAACTCAACAGTAACCATGCCTGATTCTCCCAACACGACAATCATACCCCCATGACAGTGCCGTGGCTCACGACAGGTCAGGCCCAACACTGTCGGAGCACAGATGTGCCGTTTTGTTACCCAATTTTTATTAGCTGACCTCCTGGCGGAGGCTCGTTGCAACCCGCCTTTATCTTAATTATTTGGTCCAACACCGTCCACCTGTCCGCCTCGCCGATGTTCACCAGCCACGAGTCACAGCAGCTGTCCTTTGCCTGCCAGAATCGAATTTAACAGACTGACATCTGTTGCATCCTCATGCTTTCAGAGTCATTCTCATTCACAGTCTCCACAGTCAGCTGTGTTAGAGACATGTCTCGCCTCAGAAGTCCTCCTCACAGGCTCACACCACTACAAACATTCAAAAGTAAGATGACAGGATCGAAGCGTTTCGTTGAACCAACCGAAGATGTCTTCTGGTTTCTTCCGCCAGCACGTTGTTCCGTCGTCGTTTCAGTTTCACGAACGTTTCGTTACCCCGATCTTCCGTCAACAGTTCAGCACAACATTTTCGTATCTCCATCAGATCTGACAGCAGTTATTACCGGGTACCACCCTTCTGAAAGCCCTTTCCACTGGTGTTCAGGTCCCCGTCCATAAATATCTGTTGATTTCTGAAATGAATGCCAGTCCACAAACCAGTCCACACCTTCTTGCTTGGTTACACAGGCAGACATGGCTCACATCCGCATCTTAATTGCACCGCCTTACATCACCCTGAGCAACACTGTCTTGTATCCACCATCTCCATTTTCTCTTTGATGTCCCGAGAACTACACCTGTAATCAAAAATTTTCTTCACTACCTTGTAATCAGCACCTGCATCACATTGTTCCTGTGTTATTTCGTCATTTCTAAATCCCACACACACTGTCAACAGCAAATCACTGGCCTTGCCCATATGATATTTTTCCGTTACCAATTATTTCCTATTTCTCCATTTATAGCACACTGATTCAGATAGTCACTTATTGCCTTCTTGCTTGTTTCTTAGATCATCAAGCAGCCTGCATTAATATAAAGCTTATAGGCAAGGTTTTCATTCCGTGAACAAGAAAACCTACTACAGAGCTTTTTGAGAATGAACCTTCTCTCTTTTAATCCTTGAGATCAGACCTTTGTTCAGGTCTGAGATATAAGAGCAAGAGAAATATTTTTAAAAACTAGAGAGAAAGTAGAGTAAAATTCCATTTTTATCTATGAAAACTCAATCGAATAGAGAAAATGTAATCCCTTCTATTACTCATGTGGCTATACTGAGATAATGATGAAAATAGTGTCTCAAGGAAATAAATTTGAAGTTTTAGACGGAAGAAAATCTATCAAAACTTTATGGTATAGATTTAAAAATGAGATGGTCTAATAATAGACCTTGGCTAATTAGTGAAATAATGTACGTATAGGAGGATTTAGAAATGGCAGGAAAATATTTTAGGAACAACAGTTTATTAAGATGCAGATTGTAATTTTACAAAAATTAGTAGGAAAGAAAATCACAGTTTTAGGTTATGGTTCTCAAGGACATGCTCATGCACACTTAACTTAAAAGAAAATGGAATGGACGTTACTATCAGGCTTAGAAAAGATTCTAAGACTTGGGCTGTTGCTGAAGAAGCAGGATTTGTTGTAAAAGAAACTGGAGATGCAGTTAAAAGATGCAGATATGAAGTTATGGTATTAATACCTGATGAAATTCAAGGAGATACTATACTAATAGCATAGCTCTAACTTAAAGAAAGTGCTTATCTTGATTTGGACATGGATTTGCATTCATTTCAAGAAAAATTCAACCAAGAGAAGATGTAAATGTATTTATAGTTGCTCCAAAAGGACCTGGACATTTAGTGAAGAAACCTTTCAAGAAGGAAGTGAGTACCTTGTCTAATAGCTGTATATCAAGATCTAGTGGAATACAAAAGATGTTGTCTTTGCTTGGGCTTCTGGTATTGGTGGAGGAAGATCAGGAATTTGAAAACTACATTTTAAAACAAGAAACTGAAACTGACTTATTTGGAGAACAAGCTGTTCTTTGTGGAGGAATTACAGAACTTATCAAAACTGGATTTGAAGTTTTAACTGAAGCTAGCTATGATCCTGTAAAATGCTACTTTGACAGTGTTTACATGAAATGAAATTAATCGTTGATCTTATCTATGAAGGAGGACTTGCAAAAATGAGACACTCTATCTCTAACACAGCTGAGTATGGAGACTTCTTAACAGGTCCAAAAATTGTAACTACTGATACAAAAGAAAGCTATGAAAGAGGTTTTACTGAATATCAATCTGGTATTTGCTGATGAATTCTTATGAACTCTAAAACAGGACAACCTTTTCTTAAAAGCTCATAGAAAAGCTGCAAGTGAACATCAACTTGAAAGAAGTTGGACAAGAATTAAGACAATTAATGTCTTGGATTAAATAGTAAAATAGCAGGATATACTCTGCCTGAGTATATCCCATAAAGATTCAAACTAATAAAAATTAGAGTAACAAAACAACATCTATGCCCGTAGGTGTTGTTTTTATTTTTTTAATCATATTGATTTTTATTTTTAGTGCTATCATAGAAATATAGTTATCTTAAATATTTAGAGGGGTTTAAATGAAAAAGATTTTCTGTAAAATTTATATTGATTTTTATTCTATCTTTATTTAGTTCTTTTACTTATGCAGATGGAGTATTTTCTAAATATTATAATGGTAGGTTTAATTATGTTATCATGTTCCTACTACAAAATATGAAAATGGAGTTGGAGGAACTGAAAATTTAAATTTTGTTAAAAACTCTAACTTAATTCCAACTAAAAATTTCTTTCAGTGCTTATGAGGGAGCTAATAGTGATGGGCTAACTATCCAAGATATAAATGAAATATCATTATTCTTGCTTATGGTTCTTATTTTCTAAATTCAGAAGAAGTCAATGGTTTGAGTAGAGAAACCATAAGAAACTCTTTTGAGTATGACAGACTTAATTACAATCTATTTTTAAGAAAAATATTATAATGGAAATTTACCTAAAAATATTGATCCTTTAAAATACGATTACAAATAAAAACTTATTTATACTATGGTGAAAATGTAGCATATAATACTATTGGAAAAATTTCTATGTTATTTTATATAGAGGAAAATAAAAATTGTTTATAAGAAAGTTATATACAGTAAAGATAGCAATGCCTATATAGTATTTCTCAAGCTCTCACTTACTACCAAAAGATAAAAAGTTTCATGGATAAACTTGTTGTTGAAATGGTAAATAGTATTAGATACTGAAACAAAAAGCAGGTTGACTCGGGCAAAAGTCAACCCATAAAACTAGAACTTTAAAAGCTATTAAATTAAAAGTTTTACAGTAATGTTTTTAGATATAAATAGTAAAAATAATATTACTAAAAATATCAGAACTTGAATTGATGTTTTCTCATTTTTCACCTCCTATAGAATATTAAAAGGCTGAGAAATTTAGAAGCATTTCATTATAACATTGATGAGAAAATGCTATAATTGAGTTAAAGATATAGTAATATATCGCTTGAATCGTGATGAAAAGAAGCTAAAAATACCAATGACGGCAATCAATGGTATTTTATTTTCCCTTAATTTTAACAATCTATTAACACTTATATCTAAAATGACTAAAATATCTACAGATAATTTTTAAGATTATATCTCAACATAGGAGGATTTATGTTAATTTTTACAGAAAAATCTTTAGAAAAAGATCGAAAAATTTCATTGAAGAGATTAGAAATAGCGTAAAAATTTAGATAAGGAAAAATCAAAAATTTATTGAGGACATTTTTCTTGAAAAAAGGATGGTACTAAATACACTTATTATGGTTCTTATTTAAGAGCAACTTTAAAAGCAAGTATTGTTATCAGATGTTAAGCTTAATGATATTTTTCCTAAAAATATTTTACCCTAGCTATGGAATTACTTTATAGGAAAGAAATCTTTTTAAAAATATTTTTAGAAATTTCAAAAGAATGCAACAAAATACTCTTTTTCTAGGGATATAGTCGTAGAATGGTAAGAAGTTCTAGTTACTATAACTATATAGATTTTTATTTGACTTATTTACTAGATTTAGTTGATTTAAATTTTCTAAATCTTGATATTCTTACTATTGTAAAAAGGAGAATATGATAATGATGGAATATATGGCTTACATAATCCTTATCTAATAGCCTATGAGATAGATAATGGGAAATAAAGAATTAATAGATTTAATTAAAAGGTGCATTGGGTTCTCAAAAAATCAAAAATAGATTTGAATTACTCTATTATGCTGCTATATTTATTTCAAATAATAAAGAATTGCTTGAGCTAACAGGTAAGCTGTACTAGCTGCTAAACTTCAAGAGGAGTTAGACAAGAAATCTGTGAAAAATATGGATAGAGGTTTACAAGAAAATTTTGAATATATGTTTAAAATTATCTATGATAACAATTTAATAAGATTTTCTTCTGTTAAAAAGAGCCTTAGCAACTTGGACAGGTTTAACTAGAGATGAAGATGCATGATATTAGTAAACTTTGGTAAAAAGAATTAGAAATTATAAATAAATTAATAGCTAATCCAAAATATGAAGATGAACTTTAAAAAGTGATGATAATGTTGAAGCATACTTAGCTTTTATGGAATAAATCTGCAAGAGATATAAAAGTATTCTGTTGAAGCTATGGAGAAAAACTTTCTAAAATCCTCTAAATATCATATTAAAATTATCATTTCTACTTTAGATGTTATAGCAAAATAAGACTATCAAAGAGAAATAGCTAAAAAGTAATAAAAAGAATATGGTGACACTAAAGAAATTATTGAAATTTTAGCTTGTTATCTTGATTTTATAATAGTTATGGTTCAAATGCAAGTGATTTAAAAGAGACATTTAAAAATGGAAAACTAAATCCCAAAAACTATTTTAAGATAAAAAGAAGCTTTTAGAATTTTTGATATTTTAGAGATGCTTTAGTCACTTATGGATAGAAAAGATCAAAGTATTTTTGATCCTTGTATCTTCCCTTGGAAATGCTATGAAAGTATAGAGTACTGCAACAGTAGCAACAGCTATGGGATTCTTATAGCTATTTTTCTATCCCTGATGATGCTACTAAAAAGCAAGGTGATGAAATATATAAAAGAGATTAATACTTGGCACAGAGGACCATTTCTTTGAAGTTCTATTTGAAAAAGCCAAGTAATAAAGAACAAAAGACTTTGTAATATCTATGCTATCAGATAGAACTACTGCTGGAAATATTGTCCTATGAAATAGCTAAGAATAATAATCTTAGCTAAAGGAATACTCAAGAGAAATTGAAGACTTATTGAGATTAAAAATGCAGATACAAGAAAAATTTAATAGATTTATTGATGAGCCAAGATAAAAAGGAGCTATTAGCATCTATTGATAATTTAATTTGCTAAAAATGAAAATCAAAAAGATTGGCAGCTTAGATATATTAAAATCTAGTTAACTCTAAAGAAAAAGCCTTTATATGATAAAAAGAAGTGAAAGAAGCTTAGTAGCAAAAATATCTAGTCCTACTGATGCTGAAAAGATATTTGATAGAAAATCTTTCTGATAAAAAGAAAAAGAAAGTGAAAAATACTTTAAGTAAAATTATATAACACTGAATATAAGTTAGATTTACCTTATGAAATTAAGGAAGTTGATAAACTTTCTAAGACTATTAAGAAAAATATCTGAATATATAATTGAAAAATTCTTTAAATATTAAAAAGATTTTTACTAAGAGTACAGATGAATTATTTAAGATAGTTAAAAATTAAGTGAACTATATGTAAAAATGAAAGATTATGAATATATGAGCTTTTATAATAAAGAATATGTTTTTACTTAGAGATACATTCCAACATTACAAAAGATGTTAGCTAATGTTCCATATAATGAAAGACAAAAATTAGCTAACTATCCTTAGAAGATATCTGGAAAGATTTCTATAAAAAGGAAATTAAAAGATTTTTCAACTTTATGGCAACTTTCATCATTGTAATAAAAAGGATTATAATAGTACTATTAATGAAAATAATGTAAAAAGAATATCAAGATTTCTATAAAATCTTAGATGTAGATATAACAGAATTAAGAGCTAAACTTAAAAAGCTAATTTAAGATATGTTTCTTTCTACCCAGAAAAATTACTATCAATGACACTGGTTATGTATTAGAAATTATAGATATGCTTTACAAAGAATATTCTAAAGAAAACAAAGATTATCTTTTTGAAATAGGAAAGGTATTTACTAGCTATGTCTTAGAAAAATTTTGAAGCCAAAGATATAGTTGAACAAAAGAAAGATATAATAAAGAAATTTATTATAGTGTAAGTATTTATATATCGTTATTCTGAGATTTCAATACCTTTTTGCTAAGGCAATAGATTATCTAGAATTTTATCAATGATGAAAAAGCTTTTATTGAAAGCTTTTGTTCTTAGATATAATTTAGATGATTGAGAAATATATTAATGAAAATTTAAAAAGATTGTGAAAATTGGAGGACCAACAAAAGCCTTTGGACTTAGAAATTATGCAATAGCTTTCAATTTTGAAAAATAGCAGAGAAAAGATTTAATCTATAAATATGTTTTAGAGATTGAGATAATGAAGTTACAAAAGAAATAAATGTATATGGTTTTTTAGTTAGATGGATTTATGGATAATTATAGAAATATTCTAGCTAAAAAGAAAATAAAAAGAATAGTAAACTCTTAATCAATTTATGCTTAATGATAGCTTTTAAAAGTTATCTATGATGAAGGTAGAAAAATAGTTGATTATCTAGTTCAAAAATGAATTGAAAAGAGGAGATAGCCCAACTATATACTCTAAAAGCTATATACAGAATATATAGAATTGAAGGGTATAGATTATCTTGTTCAAATACTTCAAGCCCTTTAGGAAAAGAAACTTTGGATAGAACTTCTTACTATCTATGGTAGTGGCTACTGATAGTAAAAAGGAGTACTTAGCCATTTATTAAAAGTATGTTATCCCAACGAGAAAAAGATAACAGTAAAGAACTTGCTAAAAAATTAAAAGGGGACTGATATTACAGAACAAAAGACTTATTGAAGTTGCTATGTATTCTTCTCAATGGATAGAAATTATTGAAAGGATACTTAGGTTGGAAGGGACTTACTAGTGGTTGCTATTACTTCCAAGCACATATGAGTGACATTTGATAGGAAAATAAGGAAGGTTTAATTGCAAAATATACTCCTATCTCTATTGATGATTTAAAATGAAGGAGCCTTTGATATAGACTGGTTTAAGTTTGCATACAAAAGAACTTGGAGAGAAAAATTTGAAATGCTATATGACAGTGCAAAATATATTTCTGATGGGTGCTAAACATTCAAGAGCTAGAATGTTCGCTGATGCTGTCAATGGTAGTTAAATTTAAAAAGAAACTGAAAAAGAAGATTGAAGATAAGAGAAATAAAGACTTAGTTGCTAGTTACTCTTTAATTCCTCTTTTTAAAAGATAAGCAAAAAGATGCATCACATCGTTATCAATTTTACAAAAATTCTTAAAAGAAAGTAAGAAGTTTGGTGCACAAAGAAGAGCAAGTGAGGCTAAGGCTGTTAGCATTTCATTGGAAAATCTATCTCGTAATATGGGATATTCTGATGTTACTCGTTTAATTTGGAATATGGAAACAGCTCTTATCAATGAAAATGAAAAGAATATTTTTGATACCTAAGAAACTTGATGATGTAGATGTATATATTAAAATTGATGATTTAGGACAATCTGAAATTATCTATGAAAAAGCTGGAAAAGAATTAAAAATCTCTACCTACTAAATTAAAGAAAGATAAATATATTGAAGATATCAAGGAAGTACATAAGAAATTTAAAAGAACAATATCGTCGTTCAAGAAAAATGCTTGAAGAAGCTATGGAAGATGGTACAGAATTCTATGGTTATGAAATAGAAAACCTTATGACTAATCCTGTTATCGCACCTATTTTAAAATCTCTTGTTTTCAAAATGGAAATGACTTTAGGTTACTATGTAGATAAAGAAAATTAAAATCTGCTAAGAAAAATCTGTTGCAGTTAAAAGATGATAGTTTATTAAAAATTGCACACTGTTTTGACTTTATTTGAAAGTGGAGAATGGGCTACGTTATCAAAAAGATATCTTTGATAGAGAATTAAAAACAACCTTTCAAACAAGTTTTTCAGAGAACTATATGTTAAAACTGTTGATGAAAAAGGTAGAGATAAATCTCTTCGTTATGCAGGACATCAAGTTCAACCTACCAAGACAGTCGCTACTTTTAAAAACTAGAAGATGGATAATTGATGGGCAAGAAGGCTTAGAAAAAGTTTACTATAAGAAAAATATAATTGCTAAAATCTTTGCTCTTGCTGATTGGTTCTCACCTGCTGATATAGAGGCACCAACTTTGGAAGAAGTACAATTCTTTGATAGAAAGACATTTAAACCTATCTTTAATAGATGATGTACTGATTTAGTATTTACAGAAGTTATGAGAGATATTGACTTAGTTGTAAGTGTTGCGCATATTGGTGATGTTGATCCTGAGGCAAGTCATTCAACTATTGAAATGAGAAAGGCTATTGTTGAATTCAACTGCAAAAGCTATTTCAAGTTGAAAAATGTTAAATTTAGTGAAAATCATGTCTTTAATTAAAGGGTGAAAGAGCAGAATATTCTATATCACTTAGGAAGTGGACTTATTCATCAAAAAGCAGGAAGTGCAATAAATGTATTGCCAGTTCATTCTCAACATAGAGGAAGAGTGTTCTTACCATTTATAGATGATGACCCTAAGACAGCTGAAATTATGGCTAAAGTAATACTATTTGCACAAGATGAAAAATTAAAGATGTATTTATTTTTAGAACAAATAAAATAAATGATAGGGAGGAACTATGTTAAGTTTTAGTAATCATGAATACAATGAAAAGCAAAAAGAATATATCGAAGAAATTAAAAATTCAAGTAAAGCTTTAAATAAGGAAAAGTCAAGATTTTATTAAAACTCTTTTTGACCTTGGTAATGCAAGATACTATTCTTCTTTTTATGGCTATGTCGACATTTTCTCTGAACAAACATCAGAAAGTTTAAAAACAAAAGGAAGTTAAATTAGATGATATTTTTCCACGAAAGTCTATATCCAGCAATGGAATTACTTATAGGATTCTTTAAAATATTTATAGCTATTGCTAAAAATATTACAAAAACTCCTTTTCTCAGTTGGATATTTTTCGTAGAATGGTGAAGCAAAAACTATTTTAATTATATAAGTATTTTTAATCACTTTATTTAAAAATTTATTGATTTACATTTTTAGATATTGATGCTCTTAAAATATTAAAAAGATTATGAAAAAGGATTTATATAACTTAGATAATAATCCATATTATAAGCATATATGAGATAGATAATGGAAATCAAAGAAGTAATTGATTTAATTACAAAAAGCTGCACTATCTTTTCAGAAAAATCAGAGATAGACCTAACTTACTATATTTTTCAAGCTATCTTTATTTCTAGTAATAAAAAGAATTAGTTGAACTTACAGGAAAGTTACTACTAGCTGCTAAACTTCAGAGAGGAGTTAGACAGCAAATCTGTGAAAAAATATGGATAGAGGTATACAAGAAAACTTTGAATATATGTTTAAAATTATCTATGACAATGATTTAATTAGATTTTTCTTCTGTAAAAAGATCCTTAGCAACTTGGACAGGTTTAGCTAAAAAATGATGGTACAGATATTAGTAAGATTGGTAAAAAGAGACTAGAAATCGTTAATAAATTGATAACTAATCAAAATATGAAGATGAACTTTTAGTGATGATAATATTGAAGTGTATCTAGCTTTATGGAATAAATCTACAAGAGATGTAAAAGAAGCTGTTGAAGCTATGAAAAAGCTTTTTAAAATCTTCTAAATATCATATTAAAGTTATTGATTTCATATTATTTGCATATTATTGAAAATAAGGACTACTCAAAGAGAAATAGCTAAAAAATGATAAAAAGAATATAGCAAGGATAACAAAAATATTGTTGAAATTTTAGCTTGTTATTTTCAATTTACAATAAACTACATCGTTGGACACAAACTAAAATCTGATATAGAAAAAGGTCAAATAAAAGCTGAAAATTATTTTAAAAACAAAAAGAAGCTTTTGGAGTTTTTGATATTCTAGAAAAATGCCTTATCTCTTATAACAGAAAAACGAAAAGTTTTTCTCCTTGTATCTTCCATGGAATTCAGAATTTATTGACACTGATATATTGGCTAAAAACTTTGGGACTTATAGCTATTTTCTATCCTGATGATACATTAAAAAGCTAAAGTTATGAAATATATCAAGAGATAGATCTTGGGAGAGACAATATTTCTTTGAAATTCTATTTGAAAAACCAAACAATAAAGAAGAAAAGACTTTGTAATTGCTACACTTTCTGATAGAAGTGGTGCTGCGAGATGCTGCCTATGAAATAGTTAAAAATAATGATTTACTAAAAAGAATATCCAAGAGAAATTGAAGACTTATTAAGATTAAAAATGGAGATAAAAAGAAAAGAGTTTTATAGACTTATTAATGACTCAGGATAAAAGCATTACTGGTATCTATTGATAATTTAATTTCAGCTAAGAATGAAAATAAAAAGATTAGCTGCTTTAGATATATTAAACCAAGTTAATTCTAAGGAAAAAGCTCTATACGATAAAAAGAAGTTAAGAAGCTAATAGATATACTAAACCTACTGATGCTGGGAAGATTTTGATAGAAAATCTTTCTGATAAAAAAGAAAAAGAAAGTGAAAATACTTTAAGTAAGTGTATAACACTGAATATGACTTAGATTTAGCTTATGAAATTAAGGAAGTATCTCAAAAGCTTTCTAAGACTAGTTAAGAAAAACAAAAAGGTGAGTATATAATTGAAAGTACTTTTTAATTCTAAAATATTTTTACTAAGACTTCGATGAGATTGTTGAAATAATAAAAAATTGAGTGAACTATATATATATGAAAATTATGAATATATGTCTTCTTATGAAAAAGAAATATGTTTTACTTAGAGATAGGTTTCAAATCCTTGAAGACCCTGTGGGTGTTTCTTATGCTGAAAGGTTTAAGCTATCTAACTATCCTTTAGAAGATGTTTGGAGAGAGTTCTATAAAAAGGAAATCAAAGATTTCTCAGTTTTATGAAATTAATATAGCTCTATCAGTTAATTATGATAGTGGCTATAGTAAAGCTACTGAAAAGGAATATCAAGATTTATATAAAAAGTTTTTGGTATAGATATAACAGAACTTAAAAGAAACTTAAAGCTAAGTTAAAATATGTATATACAATTGACTTATATTCAGGACCTGTATTGAAAAATTTTGAGATATGCTTTCACAAAGAATATTACGAAGAAAACAAAGACTATCTTTTTGAAATAGGAAAAGTTTGCATTAACTCTGCCTTAGAAAATATTAAAATTGAAGATACTATTGAGAAAGAGAGAAAATATAATAATGACCCTTACTATAGTGTTGCTATGTTTAATCGTAATTCTGGACTTTACGCACTTTTTGCTAAGTCAATAGATTACCTAGAATTTTATAATGATGAAAGCTTTTGATTGAAAGCTTTGTTCTTGAATATGTCCTAGATGAAAAATCAATAAAGTATATTGATGAAAATCTAAAAGGTTGTGACATTTCAGGAGAAACAAGCTTAGGGCTTAGAAATTATGCAATAGCTGTTAATCTAAAAATAGCTGAAAAAGATTTGATTTATAAAAATTTTTAGAAATAGAAGATAAATCGGATGATGAAAGAGAATAACTTTCTCTAGCTTAGATACTTATATGAATGACTATAGAACTATAGTAGATAAAAAGAAAAATAGAAGAATACCTACTCTTAATCCAATTTTATGCTGTAATGATGCTTTAAAGAATTATCTATGATGAAAGGTATAAAAATAGTTGACTATGTGGTTCAAAAATGATTGAAAAAGAGGAGATAGTCCCAACTATATACTCTAAAGCTCTTAACAGAATATATAGAATTGAGGGTATAGACTATCTTGTTCAAATACTTCAAGCTTTAGGAAAAGAAACTTTGGATAGAAACTCTTACTATTAGGGTAGTGGCTATGATAGTAAAAAGAGTGCTGGCCATTTGTTAAAAAGCTTGTTATCCAACAGAAAAAGATAACAGTAAGGAACTTGCTAAAAATTAAAAGGAACCGATATTACAGAACAAAAGACTAGTTGGAAGTTGCTATGTATTCTTCTCAATGGATCAAAGTGTGAAGGATACTTAGGTTGGAAAGGACTTACTAGTGGTTGCTATTACTTCAAGCACATATGAGTGACATTGATAGAAATAAGGAAGGCTTTAATTGCTAAATATACTCCTATCTCTATTGATGACTTAAATGGAAGGAGCCTTTGATATAGACTGGTTTAGATCTGCATACAAAAGAGCTTGGAGAAAAGAAATTTGAAATGCTTTATGACAGTGCAAAAGATATTTTCTGATGGTGCTAAGCATTCAAGAGCTAGAATGTTCGCTGATACTGTCAATGGTAAGTTAAATTTAAAAAGAAACTGAAAAGAAGATTGAAGATAAGAGAAATAAAGACTTAGTTGCTAGTTACTCTCTAATTCCTCTTTTAAAAAGATAAGCAAAAAGATGCACTACATCGTTATCAATTCTTACAAAAAATTCTTAAAAAGAAAGTAAAAATTTGGTGCGCAAAGAAGAGCAAGCGAGGCTAAGGCTGTTAGCATTTCATTGGAAAATCTATCTCGTAATATGGGATATTCTGATGTTACTCGTTTAATTTGGAATATGGAAACTGCTCTTATCAATGAAATGAAAGAATATTTTTGTACCTAAGAAACTTGATGATGTAGATGTATATATTAAAAATTGATGAATTAGGACAATCTGAAATTATCTATGAAAAAGCTGGAAAAAGAATTAAAATCTCTGCCTACTAAATTAAAGAAAGATAAATATATTGAAGATATCAAGGAAGTACATAAGAATCTAAAAGAGAACAATATCGTCGTTCAAGAAAAAATGCTTGAAGAAGCTATGGAAGATGGTACAGAATTCTATGGTTATGAAAATAGAAAACCTTATGACTAATCCTGTTATTGCACCTATTTTAAAATCTCTTGTTTTTCAAAATGGGATATGATTTAGAGTTACTATGAAGATAAAAAATTAAAAATCTGCTAAGAGCTATTGCAGTTAAAGATGATAGTTTACTAAAATCGCGCACTGTTTTGACCTATTTGAAAGTGGAGAATGGGCTAGTTATCAAAAAGATATCTTTTGATAGAGAATTAAAACAACCTTTCAAACAAGTTTTTAGAGAACTTTATGTTAAAACTGTTGATGAAAAAAAGGTAGAGATAAAATCTCTTCGTTATGCTGGACATCAAGTACAACCTGCCAAGACAGTTGCACTTTTTAAAAACTAGAAGATGGATAATTGATGGGCAAGAAGGCTTAGAGTTTACTATAAAGAAAAATATAATTGCTAAAAATCTATGTACTTGCTAGATTGGTTCTCACCTGCTGATATAGAGCGCCAACTTTGGAAGAAGTACAATTCTTTGATAGAAAGACTTTCAAGCCTATTTTAATAGATAATGTGCCTGATTTAGTATTCACAAGTTATGAGAGATATTGATTTTAGTTGTAAGTGTCGCACACATTGGTGATGTTGATCCTGAGGACAAGTCATTCAACTATTAGAAATGAGAAAGGCTATTGTTGAATTTAACTGTAAGCTATTTAAAGTTGAAAAATGTTACATTTACTGAAAATCACGCTCTAATTAAAGGGAGAAAGAGCAGAATATTCAATACACTTAGGAAGTGGACTTATTCATCAAAAAGCTGGAAGTGCAATAAATGTATTGCCAGTTCATTCTCAACATAGAGGAAGAGTGTTCTTGCCATTTATAGATGATGACCCTAAGACAGCTGAAATCATGGCTAAAGTAATACTATTTTGCACAAGATGAAAAATTAAAGATGTATTTATTTTGGAGCAAATAAAATAAAAAGCAGAATACTACGCAGAGTAATCCCCACATATTTACTAATAATTAAAAAATTAGTAAGCATTTTGAATAACGCAGTAAAATATTACAACTATCAATAGTATTGAGAATATTAAAAGTGGACAGCACCTATGCCAGTGGGTGCTTTTTTATTAATAAATATAATTTATCTTCTAATTTTGATTAATAATCCAAAGTAGAATATAGCTCTACTACAGATACAAAAATACTATGGAGATTTAAAACCTGTAATTGTCTCAGCTCAAAAAGTTAAAACAAATCCTCCTATGAAAGATCCTATTATCCCTGTTATTATATTATCTATTAAGCCTGTTCTTGAATTCATTAATCTATTAGCTATCCAACCTGATAGCTCAAGTACTAACCAAGCAATAACTCCCACTATTTTCCTCCTTTTATTTGTAACTTATAAAATATAGTTTTGGGACATTATACATCAATTGTAAAAATTATACAACTGATTCTAAAATCTACTACTCAGATATCTTCTCATTTACCATATCAGTATTTTATCAATTTCTTCATACACTTCAACTTCTTTCTAGTATCATCTTCTAATAAATTCATTAAACTTATTATCTGTTGATACTTTTCTAAAATCAGTATTCTCTAAAGACATATCTACTGCTTTTTCCTAAAGTCCACTTTATTTTCCCCAAGTTAGTCTTTACTATACTTAATTTGTTATAGATCTTGAGATATTTTTCATATCCTCTAATCTGAAAGTTCTTCTCCTTTTTCTTAGAATCGAACAAAACAAAGACATTCATCTGTATTTATTTCAATTTTAAAGTAAAATAGTAAATTCAGGTTGGTCACTACATCAATTCATTTCTATAATATATATGTAGTCTTTGATTTTATTTCAAAATCATCTTCCCTTTACAGTATCTAAATCAAATGCTTTTTCTGTAACTTCCCAAGTTTTATTATAAATAATTTCTTCAATACCTAGTTCTTTTAAAATAGAGTTAAAATGTTTCCTTATCTTTTTCTCCAATTCTGACTAAGTAAACTATAGATAACTTTTGAATGAATCTCGAGTTTCAGCTCTATCTTTCTCTATGATACTAGCAAATTATATCTTGAGTTATCCTCATATAGATAGTCTTTTGACTTTTCATAAGCTTCTTTTCAATAGTTTTTCTTCCATATAAATCCTCCTAAATGAATATTGATATCCTATTTATAACATTTTATTTTTCTATTTACAATGTTATAATATAATAAAAATAAACTTAGGAGGACTGATTATGAAAAATTTTTTATTCTTACTTTTATCTGCATTTTTATCTCTAATACTCTTTTTGCTACTACTAATGACAAACATATTTTCTATTTAGATAATCCAACTGATAAAAATATAAAAATAACTTTTAGATAGCAAGGTATATAATTTTAAAAACCAAAGACTTATGAAATTTTTAAATTTAAAAAGAGGAGAACATATTGCAGAATTATCAGATGGAACAAAGGTATATTTTAAAGATTTTTGCTAACTCTAAGGGAGGTATTATTAATCCAAGTGGAGCAACTTATACTATAAATTATTTTCGTTACCAAAGTCCAAGAATAAGTGTTGATTGGCGAGAGCCTGAAGATACTGATTCTTCCTACATATAATGACTTTATAATGGATAAAAACTATATAGCTTGGGAATATGATATTTTTGAAGAGGTTACTAGGAAAGTATGCCAAAAGAAACTTCATCCTGATGAGGATATCCATGTTTTTCACTAAGATATACAGTCCTTCTGAGGTCAAAGAGCCTGATTATATTCAAGGAAAAGCAATAGAAGTTTACAACTTTTAAAAATCTGATATTGATATGGAAAACCCAAAGGTTAATTTACCTAAAGCTAGACAGTGACTACAACATTCCGAAATAATGATGATGAAGCTTTTTCAAAATTATATAAAAACAAATTATAGCTTTAGATAAGGGCTTACATGAATACAAATGATGCTAAAAACAAAAAGAAAATATTACAAGAATATGATAAAATAGCTAAAATAATATGGTCAAAATATTCAAAAATCTAATATTGTTCAAGGTTCTTATGACAATGTAGAGTTTGAAAAAGCTTTTAAATTTAAAAAAGTTTAGATAGAGGAGTTATCATAACTAAAATAGAAAGTAACATAATAAAATAGCATCTAGTAGGTGCTATTTTTATCTTTATAAATGTTCTTTACAACTCAAACTTGTAACTTCAATTTTAAAAACTGCAACTCCATTAAGCATAGGTCTGAAAAATCCCAATCTCCCATATTTTGAAACATAATCTCATTTTAAAGCTAGTGCTTTTTCTTCATTATCTTTTACAAATGAAATTAAACCTGTCCCATAACGCATTGAAATCTTTCAGAACAATTACAAGCCATCTTTCCACTATAAGCTCCTATGATTACTGTCCATTTCAAATGTAACTTTGCTACTTTGAAATTAAGTCTATTTTCTTCCCACCTTTGCTCCATGAAAACAGAAAACTCTTTTATTATTTACATTAGAGTATCCAAAATTTAATGGAACAATATAGACTTCATCACATTTCTTTATCATAGAGTCCTACTCTACAACAATCACATTTCTTATAAATTCATCAATCTTTGTTTCATCTAAAACTTCTCTATCTTTTCTTCTCATAATCTTACCTCACACTTACAGTTTAATTTTATTAGTTCAATTTATCTAATTTTAATATTTAAAAGGAATGGTTTACACTACAAGTAAATGACAAAAAATTAAGGTGACAATTCGCACAATATTAAGTTATTTAAGAATCTCCTTGTTTTCATTGCCATTTCTGTTTATAAATTCTACTCTAAATAAGAAAGGACTTAATATGACAACTCTTATTAAACATAAACGTGTAGAATTTTCAGAACTTTTGACCTAGTTTTGTTTTTGCAATTTCAGCCTACTTTAATTGACCATCTTCATAACGGTATTTTGACTTGGAATTCTTTCCTTGATTTTTCATGGCTGTCTTGGTTTCACCGATTCTGGATGATTCAAACCGTTTATACCAATCGCTATGGAAAACTCTTTATTTAACATGGTAATGTGATCAAAATGGGACTTTACTCTTTATAGACAATATGATTGGACCTGATTGGCAACAATATTTCAATTATCTGTTGGGCTGTTAATTTTGATAACCCTTACCTTATTTTTTCAATATTTGGTTGAGTTTTTTGAAAATAACCGATGATGTTAATCGGAAAGTATCAAAGGTTTTCTATGGATAACAGGTCTAGAGTTTAGGAGTCTATCTCAGCTCTTCTTCCTATTTCGACTAGAGTCTATATCTTATTTGCTAGTATTCTGCTGCATTTATTGGCATAATTATCTTGCTTAGTAAAGATAAGCATTACCAGGTAAATCTCCCATTTAATCGAGCACATCTCCCTTCTTGTATTATTATTTTGGAGATGATTACGGAGCTAGCTCACTTCTTTACAATCGAGAATTTCTCGATTTGCGGTTCTTTATTTCATTATTACTTTCTCTGTTCTTGTTTTATTTTGGTCAATTCGACCATGCTATTGATAAAATCTAGTCAAAGGGACTATTTCTAGTTTACAGTCACTATCCTATTTCATTGGACTTATTATGATGACTGTTTCGATGAGTTTTCTTCTGAATCCTAAGTTAATCGTCTCTGCAACTGGCTTTTTATATCGGATTTGGCTCTTTTCAAGCTTGTCTTCCTAGCAAATGGGCCTATAACAAACACTATCTTAGTTATTCGAGAAAGTTACTACTGTGTCCAAGCGACACACTCTATCTGGCTCTGTGATTCTCTCTTTAATCTTCTTCTAATCCTATAATGGTAGTGATCATTTTGCTCTAGTATAGCCATTCATTTTATTTATTTTTATGTGACACAGAATAAAAATATTCCAAATCTAACTGGGGTTATTTTAATGAGTTTATAACATAAAGCACTATAGTATAATTGCTTTTACTATTTTAATTAAAATCTAAGAAATTAAAAGCAGCTTGTTTTTATATGTTTTTCCTTTGTAAACTATTTTTATCATCTTTGGAGTTATAAAATACCATTTTGTTTTTAGTTATACTAAGGCTTGTTGTAAGAGTTGCTATAGGTTGATCTTTGAATCATCATAGATATCTATACAATAATAACCTTGTTTTCTTTTGACTTACTGCAACATAACGTTTTATAGCTTTGCCCTTCTATTTTTCTTCAAAAACGTTGCCCTACTGTTGGAAGGTATGAGCCCATCTCCCATATGAGCAAATGCTATAGTTTTCTATAAGTTTTTCAACTACAAAGGAAACATTCCTTCTGGATAAGCTCCAACATCTGAATAGAAAATCTCCTTTATAATATCTGTCATATCCCAACTTCTTTTACATTTTCTAACAAGTTTACTAGTAATTTCTTTTTGATCACACTGTTGCTGCAAATGTATCTTGGGAATTTAAAGATAAAAACTTGCTGATAAAACTAAAAAGTACAAATGCTTTCTTTAAAATATTTTTACTTCCCTAATCATGTTGTCATTTTGAATCCTCCTTATTTGTTTATTCCTCGCCCCTATTTGTATACCACTTTTTCGTTTGTCAAATAGATGCACCTTACCATAACAGGATATTGTCATTTATCGGACACATATGTTATTTTAGAGCGAGTATAGTTGACAAATATATTAAAATGAGAGAATCAAGTAAATCAATATATAGGAGGGTTATAATGATAATTTCTTTATATTATTAGTATCTATTCTATCTTTAACAAGTTTTGCAATAATTAAATAATGTCGATAAAGTTGAAATGTTACTTTACCTAATATAGAACTTGTTGACCAATATGGAAAAAACAATCTACAAGATTACAAAGGTAAGTTATTATGATTAATTTTAAGTTGGTGTAGTGATTGTCAAGGAGAAATGCCTAAAGTTGCTGAACTATACAAGGAGTATGGAGAAAATAAAAAGATGTAATTATTCTTGGAGTAGTAAATCCTATATCTAAAAAAGTACCCAAATAACAAAGATAGATAGAAAAAGGAACTATTAAAATATATTGCAGATAACAATTATATTTCTCAAGTCTATTTGATGAAACAGGAAAACTTATGATGAATATGAAATCGAAGAATATCCTTCAACTTTCATTTTAAATGAAAATGGACATTAAGAGATTACATTAAAGGTGCTGTTTCAAAAGAAGAACTAAAAGAAAGTATTGATAAAGTTTTAAATTGTACAGAAGTAAAGAAGGCATAAATGAAGAGATTTTTAATATTATTATTTTAGTCTCATTTAGTATTTTTACTTATGGAGCTAACAGTGTAAATGAGGCTGAAGTCAATAAGTATATCAGAGAAAAATTAGATGAGACAAAACAGTACTTTTACTACCAAGTTAAAGTAAAGCTATTAACACTTTAGAAGGGTTACTAGTGAGGAGGGGTGCTTTGTGCAATTCTCCTTTAGATAAACACCCACCTGATATGATTAATTTGCTTTGCAAATATCAACAATTTCTGAAAAAGAATGGTAAAATTAAACCAGTCTATGAAATTCGTAATAATGATAATCAAATTACTTGTAAGAAGCGAATATGACTTAAATAAACCAATAAAGTATATTTGAAACTGAATTATTTCTTTGCATATTTTCCATGGACAAGGTTCCTTTTTAATTCTGAAGTTGAAAAATCTTATAAAAAGTAGTAAATAGTATAAAATCAGAAATTAACTATCTTGATACTAATACTAAAAGGTTATCAAAAATTATATAATTAATCACAAGACTAATAAAAGGTAGAATAGAAGATAAAACAATAGGACCTCTAGTAGTTACAAATTTTGATATCAAAACTTTGAATGGAACTAGAGAAATTTTACCATGATAATGGAAGAATTAGAAAGTACTCACCCTCTAAAAATGGTATCCTCATGGAGAATTTAAAGGGTATGATGAAAAATGGTAAACTAATTGTAAAAAGCAACTCTTGTAGATGGAAATTTCTCAGGGGTAGTTACAGAAATACAATGAAGATGGTAGTATAGCAAGAACATATGATGCTAAAGAATTTAACTTAGCTGAATAATAATATTTTAAGATAGCACCTCATTGGGTGCTATTTTTCTATTATTTTACTGCACCATTTTTAAATGTTACTTGTTCAATTACCTCACCAGTTTCATCATATGCCTTAGCTACACCATCTGTCTTTTCCATTTTTATATGGAACTTCGCTTTAATTTTCCACTTTCATAATAATCTTTTTGTACTCCTACTTGTACATCAGCTTTAAATGTTGCTTCACTTCCTAATTTTCCATTTGGATAATATAATTTTGAGAATCCATCCATTTTACCATTTTTACAATCTGATTGTAAAACTCCTGTTTCATAGTAACTTTTTCATAACCATCTTTTATTGCATTTTTATAAGTAGCTTCACAAAAAGCTTTCCATTTGGATAAAAATTCTTTTGCAGTACCTTCTACTTTTACCATTTTTATATGGAATTTTTCTAATTTTACTTTACCATCTTCAAAGTAATCTTTTTGTAATCCATCTTGTACATTATCTTTAAATGTTGCTTCACTTCCTAATTTTCCATTTGGATGGTACAACTTTGAAAAAACCATTCATTTTTACCATCTTTATATTCAGCTTCACTTTCTAAATACCTTTTCATTAATATTTTGAAGTACACCTGTAAGGAGTTTTCTCCTTGAATATGAGACTACTCCTTTTTCATCATAAGCTTGACTTCCTTTTTACAACTCTTTGTGAAAAGCTATACTGAACTCACTAAAAATAATCCTATTAATAATTTTTCATCCTCCTAAATTTTTATACACCCTCTGTTTATTTTTAGTATTATATACTATTTTTCTATATAATTTCAGTATATTTATTTACAAAATTTATGTAATTAATAATTTTATTAATAATTTATATTGAAAAATTTTATAATAATGTACAATTTAGGTTAGAATTAATTAGGAGGTCAGTTTTTAAATGAAAAAGAAATTTTTAGCAGTATTAACTTTATACTTTCTCTACTTTTAGTAGCTGTGGTGAAGAAAAAGCAAAGCAGAGGCTAACTAGACGCTTATCCTGAAAAGCCTGTAAACGTAATTATAGCTTACAAAGCAGGTGGAGGAACTGACGTTGGTGCTCGTATATTAATCGGCAGAAGCTCAAAAAGAATTCCCTCAAACATTTGTTATCGTAAATAAAACCAGGTGCAGATGGAGAAATCGGATATACTGAATTAGCAAAAAGCTGCTCCAGACGGATATACAATCGGATTTATTAACACCAACTTTTGTAAGTCTTCCTCATGAAAAGACAAACAAAGTACAAAATTGATGATGTAGAACCTATCATGAAACCATGTTTATGATCCGGAGTGATTAGTTGTTAAAGTTGATAGTGAATTCTAACACTTTAGCTGATTTCGTTGAATATGCAAAAAGCTCATCCAGATGAGATTAACTATTTCTAACAATGGTGCAGGAGCTTCTAACCATATTGGTGCTGCTTACTTTGCAAAAAGAAGCTGGAATTCAAGTAACTCGTTCCATTCGGTGGAAGTACAGATATGATCTCTGCTTTACGTGGTGGACACGTTAATGCAACAGTTGCAGATCAGTGAAGTTGCAAGTTTAGTAAAATCTGGAGAATTAAAATTATTAGCTTCTTTCACGAGATAAAGATTAGAAGGTTTTGAAGATGTTCCTTACTTTAACTGAAAGTGGATATCCTGTAATATTTGGTTCAGCTCGTGCTATTGTTGCTCCTAAAGGAACTCCAAAAGAAATCATCCAAAAATTACATGATGTTTTAAAAGCAGCTTTAGAATCTCCTGAAAACGTTGAAAAATC
>BNJV01002654.1_pt1 | contig 22755 bp, 32 predicted proteins | sample 8540591 | NCBI WGS metagenome assembly BNJV01 (sample SAMD00202457, study PRJDB9452) | human saliva metagenome | host: Homo sapiens | reverse complement strand
GATAGCTCACATCTGAAAAATTACGAGGAGATTATAAGATGAACAATTATATAAAATTAAATGAAGATAGATGGAATAATGTAAAAAAATGACTATACTGAGCCATTGACACATGAAGAATTAGAAGAAGCTAGAAATAATCCAATTTCTGTTGCATTAACTGTTGGGAAAAAAAGTCCCAAAAGAATGGTTTGAAAAAAAGCAAACGGAAAAAAAGATATTAGGTTTAGCTTGTGGTGGTGGACAACAGGGACCAGTTTTTGCTATAAAAAGGCTATGATGTAACCATAATGGATTTTTTTCTAAATCACAATTACAAAGAGATGAAATGGTTGCTAAAAGAGAAGGCTTAAAAATCAACACAGTTCAAGCTGATATGACAAAAACCATTTCCATTTGAAAATGAAACTTTTGATATTATTTTCAATCCAGTCTCAAATGTATATGTAGAAGATTTAGAAAAACATATATAAAGAAGCCTCTCGAGTATTGGAAAAAGGGTGGATTGTTAATGGTCGGATTTATGAATCCTTGGATATACATGTATGATGCTGACATTGTATGGGACAAACCTGATGAGGAATTACTTTTAAAAATTTTCAATACCGTTTAATTCAAGAGAGCTTGAAGAGGAAGGCAAGATAACCATAAATCCAGAATATGGATATGAATTTAGCCATACATTAGAAACTCAGATTAGAGGACAACTTAAAAAATGGTCTCGCTATGATAGATTTTTTTATGAATCGTGTGATAAAAAGACATAGATTATCACGTTATGGAAATGACTATATAGCTACACTTTGTGTTAAACTATAATGTTATAAGAATATACTTCAGGAGAATGCCATGTAATTTTTACCAACTCTTGATGGGCATGGTGAAGAAAGTCTGATAGATTATGTTTCTGCTGAAAATTCCGTAATAGAAAGTCTAGATTATTGAGATTATATTAGAATTTATGGAGGTCAAACAGTTGGAATATGTACTTTTATTACGTGGTATAAAATGTAGGTGGCAAGAATAAGGTATCAATGAGTGAACTAAAAAGAACAATTGTTAAGTATAGGTTTTGAAAAATGTTAGTTCATATATTAACAGTGGAAATTTATTCTTTACCAGTTTAGAAAATCATGAAATATGCAGCTCAAAAAAATAAGAGATTTGTTAGAAACTAATTATGATTTTTCAATACCTTTTTCTTTAATTACAAAAGAGGAATATTTAGAAGAAAAAGTGAGATTACCAGATTGGTGGAAGGAAGACTTGGCAAGAAAAAGATGTACTGTTCTTTTTCATATAATTTTGATAAATCAAGTATTCTTGACTTTATATATAAATCTACATTTCACAATGAAGTAGTGTATGTAGGAAAACATGCAGTATTTTGGGGTAAATATGATGAGTCAGAATATTTAAAAACTACGTATCATAAAAAATTAATAAAGCAAGATTTCTATAAAAAAATAACAATTAGGAATTCAAATACATTTGAAAAAAATAGCTAAGATTTTAGAAGAAAAAAATAGAAGTATTTTAATTGAAAGAGGTGAATGTTTGATGGAAGGAATGTTGAAGTTATATTCTCCTATTAATGAATTAAAAACAAATTGGAGAGAATATTTGGATCGTTGATGGAAGTGAAATACATATGAGTTTTTAAACTCTTCAAAGTTCCCTTTTACAACAAGGATGACAATAGTTAAACTAGATAACAACAAAATTATGGATCCATTCACCAATAGCTTTTAATAAGGAATTAAACGATAAAAATAAAAAAGAACTAGGAGATATCGAGCATATAATTGCTCCTAATAAATACCATTATAGTTATGTATTAGATTGGTATAATCATTATCCAGATGCAAAAGTTTGGTTAGCAAAAGGAGTAAGTACCAAACTTAAAAATTGATGAAAGAGAAAAATTTTGTATCGCTAGATAATATTTCAAAAAACTTCTTGGTCAGAGGAAATATACTTTACTCCATTTAGAGGAAGTATAGCTATGGAAGAGATGGTATTTTTCATAAAAAGAGTTCAACCTTAATATTAACGGACTTAATAGAGAGTATAGAAGTGAATAAATTACCGTTATTATATAAACTTGTATTTAAGTTTGGAGATAATAAGTATCCTAAGTTTCGAACGTCAAGAGATTTACGATCATCATTTATCTTTAAAAACAAGCTAAAGATAGTTATTCTAAGATTGAAAGTTGGAAACCCGATAAAAATTGTTTTTCTCATGGAAAGATAATTTTAGAAAAATGGTACGGAAAAAAATTAAAAAGAAGCATTTTATTGGTTGAGAAAATAGTGTACTTTTATGAGAAAAATAATAATATAAGATTTAGAGAATAAAATGAAAAGGGAGTGATTAGGTATGACAATAGTAATAAAAAGAGTACTGGCATCAACTTTGAAAGAAATGGCCGAAAAAGAAATCATTATCAAAAATAACAATTAATGATTTAACTCAAGCTTGTGATGTTAGTCGTCAAACGTTTTATAATAATTTTAAAGACATCTATGATTTGGTAGAGTGGATATATCTTAAAGAGGTAGTGACTCCAATTGAAAGAGGGAAAAATCTATGATAAATGGCAAGATGCTCTAACATCAATTTTTCCAATATATCTCAGAAAAATCATGTTTTTTTGTTTTTAAATACCTATCGCTCTTTTGGAAAAGGATTTTTAGAAAAAGTACTAAGACAGGAGATTGAACTATTTCTAAGTAATCAGGTGTTCAAAAATCGAAGTAACAAAAAGAAGAAGCTAAACAAGTAGAGTTTTCTTATTCTTTTTTTATACATATGCTTTTGGTTGGAGTGGGGTTAGATTGGATAGAAAAAGCAAATGCCAGAAAGTGTTGAAGAACTAGTTGGAAGAATTGAAAGAGTTATGTTGGGTGAGATAATTTCTCTTCTAAATAAAGTTTAAGCTCTTTTACAATTAATTGAATTTGTAAAAATAGTTAGCAAAAAGTAAAAAAATTGTAAATTGTATTATGGATATGGAAGGTGTATATTAATAGTGATATTAGTATACACTTTTTAGGAGGAGTTTTTATGTATTATTCAAACGGAAATTATGAAGCATTTGCTAAACCAAAAAAACCAGCAGGAGTTGATAAAAAATCAGCCTATTTAGTAGGTTCTGGACTTGCATCTCTTGCGGCAGCAGCCTTTTTAGTTCGTGATGGACAAATGAAAGGGGAAAAGAATCCATATTCTTGAAGAACTACCTATCGCAGGTGGTAGCTTAGACGGTATTATGAATCCAACTCGTGGATTTATTATTCGTGGTGGTCGTGAAATGGAAGATCACTTTGAATGTCTTTGGGATTTATTTAGATCTATTCCTTCATTAGAGGTAGAGGATGCATCTGTTTTAGATGAGTTCTACTGGCTAAATAAAGAAGATCCTAACTTTTTCAAAAATGTCGTGTTATTGAAAAATCGTGGACAACAAATTCCTAATGATGGACTTTTTGCATTATCTGATAAATCTAGTCAGGAATTAGTAAAACTATATTTAACTTCTGAATCAGAACTTCAAGGTATGAAAAATAACAGATTTCTTTAGTAGTGAATTTTTGAGTCTAATTTCTGGACTTATTGGGCAACAATGTTTGCTTTTTGAAAAAAATGGCATTCAGTTGCTGAGATGCGTCGATATATGTTGAGATTTATTCATCATATTAAAGGACTTCCTGATTTATCAGCACTTAAATTCACTAAATATAATCAATATGAATCATTAGTTTTACCATTAGTAAAAAATACTTAGAAAGTCATGGTGTAACTTTTGAGTATAATACTGTAGTTAAAGATATAAAAGTTGAAAAACAAGGAAAAGATTTAGTAGCTAAACATCTAATCTTAGAAGTAAACGGAGAACCTGTTGTTAGAGAATTAACTGAAGATGATCTAGTATTTGTTACAAACGGTAGCATCACAGCATCTACAACATATGGTAACAATGATACTTCAGCTCCAGTCAGCAAAGAACTTGGTGGAGCTTGGCAACTTTGGAAAAACTTAGCTAAACAAGATGAACGTTTTGGACGTCCAGAAGTATTTTGTGAAAATCTTCCAGATCAAAGCTGGTTTTGTTTCAGCTACAACAACTGTAACAGATAAAAGAGTTGCAGAATATATAGAAAAAATTTGTAAACGTGATCCTTATGCAGGTAAAGTAGTAACTGGTGGAATAGTAACAGCACGAGACTCAAATTGGATGCTGAGCTTTACACTTAACCGTCAACCACACTTTAAATCACAATCAAAAGATGAATTAGTGGTTTGGATTTACGGATTATATTCAAATATTTCAGGTAACTATATTAAAAAAACCAATAGAAGCTTGTACAGGTATTGAAATAGCAGAAGAATGGCTTTTACCATATTGGTGTTCCTGAACAATTTATTCACGAATTTGCAAGCAAAGGTTGTAGCACAGTTCCATGTTATATGCCTTATATAACGAGTTACTTTATGCCAAGACATGATGGTGATAGACCATTAGTTATCCCAGAAGGTTCTAAAAACTTAGCATTTATAGGTAACTTCTCTGAAACACCACGTGACACTGTCTTCACTACAGAATATTCTGTTCGTACAGCTATGGAAGCAGTCTACACATTACTAGATGTTGATAGAGGTGTACCTGAAGTATTTAATTCTGCATATGATTTACGTGTAATGACTAAATCAACTAATCGCCTAATGGATGGTAAAAAACTTGAAGAAGTTAAACTACCTTTATTTGCCAAAGCAATTAGTAAACGCGTATTGAAAAAAATCAAAGGAACATATATTGAAGAGATCCTAAAAGATGCAGGATTGATTTAAATAGAATGTTTTATGAAAATAATTAGAATATAAAATAGATATTAAAGACGATAGTGAAGGCTGTCGTCTTTTATTGGTCCATAAAGTAAAAATCATTATATTAATTTTAGTTTTATTAAAATGAAAAAAATCTTATAATAGAATAACTTAAAAGTTAAACAATTATTCTAAAGAAAAATAAATATATCTTTAGAGTGACTAATATAGTGAATATTTGGAAAAATGAACTATGAAGTAATTTTAAATGAGTAGTTAAATATAATCGGTTAATCTGTTATATTTAACAAATATCTTATAATTTTTTTAAAATAATTTGAGAAAAAATATATGAATAGACAGCATTTGTCCACTGTTTATGATAAAATATAATTGTTGAAAAATCAACAAATAAAAAAATAGAGTGAGGATAAAGTTATGTCAGATAATAAAAAAAGAAATAAAGATAAGAATCAAGTAGAAAAATAATAAAGAATCAAAAACTTTAAAAGATACTATAAAAGATACTATAAAAAGACGTATTCAAACATGAGTTACAAGAAAAAGAAATATCTACAGATAGATTTGACGAAGTAATAAAAAGATAAAAAAATTTATTTTTAGAGATATTTAGTCCTTGGCATAAAAACAGAAGGTGAAGAGTTAATTAAAGGTTTTGTAAATAATGTCAATGGTGATAATTCTAATAATGATTTTTTTCTTGGTTAGATATTTTTAGATACTGATGATAGGTGGGAAAAAATTTAAAGATGATAAGATAAAAAGAAATAAAAGAGAATAAAAAGAAATATACGAATATGCGTTACCAAATTCCATCTCATTTTCATGGTGATATTGACAATGCAGTAATCTTTCACTGTATGGAAAAATCTTAGGGGATACTTGGGAGATTGGAAGGATAATCAGATTGATGAAGAATTTGCAGGAGCAAACCTAAAAAGAGTTCTATATTCAATCGGCTAGTAAAAGGGAAGAAAAAAAGTAAAATATTAAAAAGAAATAATTAGAGAACGATATCAATTGGAGGAAAATACAAATAAGAAGATTTCAGAAGATCAAATTGAAAAGATCATTTATAGTAATTATGAAAGTGCATTAGGACGTGAAATTGAGCACATGTATAAAAATAGATAAGAATAATAAAGAGTTTTGTAACTTTGATTTTGAAAATAAGGAAGAACTAAGTAAAACAGTACTATTAAAAGATTACTATTACCTTAAAGAATATTATTCTCAACTTATTCAAACAAATCAGAAATTAAATTTTAAAAAGTTAAAGAATGTAAAAAGTAAAAGTCACAAATATTGCTAATAAGATTTGTAATGTAGAAATTTATCCTTTCTCATGTGCTCAACCAAATTTAGGAGAAAAAAAGGTATTGAGGAAAAAAATTCTTCTCAAATCAGACTTATCTCGTTTGGGGAGCTTACATTGTATTGAGAAGAATTTATATATATCTAGATGATAAAAACAGAAAAACCTGTTATTGTTTTTTTCGTAAATACGATAGGGCTTGGAAAAATTATTTAATGAAATTTTTTTAAAGAAGCTAAAAATTTTCGAATATAAAAAGGTTTTTAGAATTGTTAGAAAAAGTTTTCTTTTATTGCCAACTAGCACAACAGGGGAAGGGGATAACTGGGTAATGTGATCTCAGTTCCAAATTATAAAACACTTTTATCTATGAAAAAAAGATGCTTTTGAAGAAATTTCTGACCTATTACCACGAATTGATATTGATAAAAATTAATGTAAAAAGAATCAGGTAATGAATGATGAATTCTCAAGAGCGTTTAATAACAATTTTTTTCTTCGACTACAATCTGGAAAAACGACTATCTAAAGCACAATTAACTAGTGAGTTTTCAGTAAATCCAAAAAACTATTCAACGTGATATAAGTACACTAAGGAGAATAATAGAGGAACAGCATCTTTCAAACTGTAAAAATAGTATATGATAATTCAGATAATACCTATCGTTTTTAGGGAAAACTACTTTTTAATAAAAATATATCTTGATTATTTCAAAAGATACTTTTTAGAAAAATAGAGCACTGAATAAATCAGAGATGGATTCATTGCTAGAAAGCCTTTTAGCATTACTTTCGAGTGAAGAAATGAAAGAGGTTAAATCTATTATAGAAAAATGAACATTTTAATTATAAATCATTGACAAATGAAAAAGATAGGATTGAAACTGTATGGTTTATATCTGAGGCAATTCGAAGTGAACAAATGTTAGAAATAGACTACACTGCTCCTCTAAAAGAAAAGAAAACTCATATCATTTTCCCAGTTTCTTTATATTATGATGCTCATTATTTTTTTATTTAGTTGCTTATCATATAAAATATGAAGACTATACAACTTTTCGAATTGATAGAATAAGTAGTTATAGTAGATCTAATGAGAAGAAACCTAACATATCCTATGGAAAAAGGTATAAAGATGGAGAAGTACGAAATCAAAAAGGTGGATGCTTTTTGAAGGTAGTAGGGTTAGAATTACTTTTTAATATATAAAGGAAATTCAGAAATTATTTTGGATAAATTTCCAAATCACACAATTCTTTTCGGCAGAAAAAAAGATGAGATAAAGCTTCAAATAGATACTCAAAACACACCAGGGCTTAAAAGATGGATTTTAGGGCAAGGTGGAGAGGTGACTGTATTAACTCCTCAAAAAGTTAGTTGAAGAGTTGCAAGAAATACTGAAAAACACATTAAAAATTATAAAAAAATAGAAGAGGTAGACAAAATAAGTCTACCTCTTCTATTATAATAAAGATATAAATAGTAAAAAGGAGACAGGATAGAATGAAAAAAGTGGAAATAGAAAAAAATATTTGAAATAGAAATTTAACTAATATAAATGAAGTAATAGAATTTCACAATAGATATTATGGAGGACAGATGATTACATTATCTCTATCAGATATAAAAAGAATTAGCCGAAGGAAAAATATTTTGCTTGGTCATCAGGGGAGGGAATATTCAGAGGTGTTACATTTAGATGAAGAAGCTAAAGATATAATTAAGAAAATAATATAAGGAGAATTGTTATGCCAGAAAAAAATATTATAAACTATAAAGTTAGTCGTCAACTAAAAACATGCATTAGAAAGATTAAATAATCGTATATTAAAAAGAGTATAAAGTTATAGAAAAGCCAAGATATCTTATTTAGTATATTAGACATTTGTGATACAGGTATGGGTTATGCTTTTAGGATATTATTCTTTAACAAAAAGTAAACTATTAAAAAGAATTTTCAAAAGGAATAATTCTTGGTGGTACAGAAAGAACTGGTATAAAGTTAGATGAATTAAATACATATACTATTAGGAAGACTATAGGTAATGCCATTACTTCTTCACCGGTAGAAATCATTAAAGAACCGTCTTCTTCATACTATCTTGCAGAATATGATACTTTTCCTATATCTGAATATATGAAATCTATCTTTGATTTTTGCAGAAGAGATGCGTTTGCAAAAATTCACCGGATGGTGTTATTGATTCTTATTGGATATTAAATGGAATTTCTCAAGAGAGGGAAACAAATGCAAATCAACTTATTTATAAACAATATCTTCTTAGCAGGAAATATCCATACAGACGAATATTTACTAGATGTATTTAAAAACTCTAAGTTTTGGTATAAGGATTTTTGATGGTAAATTTGAGAGAAAAAAAGCTACAAAAATAAGAAAAAGAAGCTCAAATTTCAGTTAAATTATCTAATCCAGACTACTCTTTATTAAATGATATTGCTACCGATATAACTTTAAAAGCACAAAATGGTGAACTGATGGAAGTAGTAGGACGAGATGAGGAAATACGTAAAGTTGAGATTGCACTAACACGTAGAGATAAAAATAATGTTGTTTTGATAGGGGATGGAGGAGTTGGTAAATCTGCAATAGTTGAAGGAATAGCGATGCGCATAGCTAGAGGCCAGGTAGCGTCACTAAAGGGGAAAAAAATTCTTCAGTTTAGTTTAAATGATTTAAAATCTACTCTAGGAGGATACACAAATGAAGGTATTAGTAGATTTATTGAAGAAATGAAGAGAGAAAAAGATATAATATTATTTGTAGATGAGATTCACATGTTAGGTTTGGTTAAAAGCCTAACAGACACATTTAAACCCTTAATGGCGCGTGGAGATTTTTCGAATTATTGGTGCAACAACACCGACGGAATGGAATCTGTATATTTCAAGTGATACGGCATTAGTTAGACGTTTTGAAAAAGTTAAAGTGGATGAACCAAGTGTTGAAGATACTGTAAAAAAATTGTAGAAACTATATCTTCTGCGTATGAGAACTTTCATCAAGTAAATTATGATGAAGATACTATTGAATTAGCAGTAAGATTAGCTAAAAAAATATCTTAAAGGAGAAAAATTACCTGATTCTGCCTTTTACAGTAATTGATAATGCAGGAGCTTTTAGTTAGGATTGAAGCAAAACAAGATATTGCAATGGTTAAAGATTATCAAAAATAAAGTACATAAATTAAAGGAAGAGTTGAAGGAAGTAGAAAAACTGAATATAATGAAGTTGCTATTGAAGAAATAAGAAGAAAGCTTGAACTAGAAGCTAGTGATTTTCAAAAACGTAATAATCTAAATTCAAATTATTATGAACTCAAAAATTACAAAAAGAAGATATAAAAAAAGCAGTTGAACAAAAAAAGCTGGTGTTAAAATTAGAGAGCAAGATTTGAAAGTTGGTAAAGATGTAGCTAAGGAAGAATTAAGTAGACTTTCTAATTTAAAAATAATTTAGCAGAGAAAAATTATTGGACAAAATGGATGCGACAAATACTATAGCAGAGGCTGTTATTCGTTCAAAAACAGGCTTCAGAAATCCTAAACGACCTATTGGAGTATTCTTGTTTCTAGGTACTAGCGGGGTTGGAAAAACAGAAACAGCGAAAGTATTATCAGAAGAATTAACAGGATCAGTAGATGATCTCATTCGTTTAGATATGTCAGAATATCAACAAGAGCATGAGGTAGCCAAACTAATAGGTGCTCCTCCTGGATATGTAGGTTTTAGAAGTGGAGGGATTTTTGACAAGAGCTGTAAAAAAACAATCCAAAATCTGTTGTGCTATTAGATGAGATTGAAAAAGCTCATCCTAGAATTTATGATTTAATGTTACAAGTTTTTTTGATGATGGAATTTTAACAGATGGTATGGGTGAAAGAGTAGATTTTTCAAATACAATTATAATATTAACTCAAATTTAGGTTCGAATTTAATTAGAAAAGACAAGAAAAGTTGGTTTTTACGAGAGAAGGAACGGAACAGTTGATTCGAGAAAAACAATGAAAGCAATTCAAAAATTTTTTTCCGACCAGAACTTCTAAATCGTATAGATGAGATTGTAATCTTTAAAACCTTTCACAGAAGAGTCGATATTTAAAATTACTAGATTATTACTTGAAAAAGAAGTAGAAATCATAAAGAAGAGTGGTTATGAATTGAAATTTATGGAAGATGCAGTGAAATTTCTTGTTAAAACAACTCATAATTCAGAAAAATGGAGCTCGAGCAATTCGTCGAGGAATTACTAATTTAATAGAGTCCCTCTATCAGAATTAATTGTAAATAAGTTCATTAGTAAAGGAGATAAGGTAGTAGTGGATTCGGATGGATTTAAATTATTATTTGAAGTTGTTAGCTAAAGGAGGATAATTATGGGACTTTCTTATGGACCACAGTATACTTGGACAGAACACTTTGGAAAAAGAGCACAAGAACGTTTTGGAGTGAATGAGGAACGGCTACCAAAGTGGATAGGTAGGCAAATCGGTAGTCTAACTGTTTATGATTCTAATGTTGAACAGCGACCTGAAGAAAGAAAAATATGTTTCTGACTATGGAATTATTTTTTTGTATGTAATACAGTTGAACAAAAAAATTTATTACTTGTTATGAAGCAAAAAGATATAATTATTGAAGGAAAGAAGGTTACAATTCATGATTATAATGTAGATTTGTTTAGGGAGGAAGTAGAAAAATCTAGCAAGAAAAATATTGCTTAAAAAGATGCTAAGGAAATGTTATGTAGTGTAGAGGATCATATACATAAGTTTCACGTAATTTCTCAAAAATTAATTTCAGGAAGATTGACAAAACATAAATATAACCTTATTACTAATTTAATTGATGAATTTCATGTAATTAAGTCTGCAATTAGAGTTATAGAGACTAAACGTGGTGATTTTAAAAATTTAATTTATAAATTTGAGTTTTTCTAATAATTATTTTTAAATCAGTTGTTTGAAAAAGAATTATACAATAGTTTGATAATATGTTATAATTATAAAAAATAAAATGGATGTAATCTTTTTAAGGAGAGGAAAGTTAATGAAGAATTTTAAAAGTATTTATCAAGAAGAATATGAAAAACTAAATAAACAACAGAAACAAGCAGTCGATACAGTTGAAGGACCAGTGATGGTTATTGCTGGTCCTGGTACAGGGAAAACACAGATACTTTCTCGTCGTGTTGCGAATATCTTGACCAATTACCACACGAATCCAGAAGAAATTGTTTGTTTAACATATACAGAAGCAGGTGCATCTGAAATGTTAGATCGATTAGAAGGATTGATTGGAGAAGAGGGGCGTAAAGTAAGAGTATCAACTATCCATGCATTTTGTAGTGAGTTGATTTTAGCGAACTCCAAGTTATTTGGTGAAGAACCCAAAGTTATTACGGACGCAGTTAAGTATGAGATACTTAAAGAGATTATGGATGAGTATATCAAAGAAGATAGTCCGTTTTTATAAGAATTCTGGAAATCGTTATTCTTCTAAAGACCAGTTATTAGAACTTTTTACAAAAAAATAAAAACGTGAGAATATTGATAAAGATGATTTTAAAATAGTAATAGATGAATATTTTAAAATGATTGATTTATCTGTACCCGGAGAAGAATTGTATAAAAAAATTCAAGTATACCAAAAAGTATAAAGATAAAAAAACCAGGTGATTTTAAAGCTGAGTATGATAAAGAACGACAGAGAATGCAAAAAGTTACTAGCTGGGGTTGAAATTGTTGAAAAATACAAAAACAAAAATCAACGAACATAATTATTTTGACTTTGATGATATGATTTTATGGATAATTAAAAAAAGTTGGAAGTAGATAATGATTTTCAAAGTAGTATTTCTAATTCTATAAAATATTTATTTGTTGATGAATTTCAGGATACTTCGGTTGTTCAAAAATAAACTTGTAGATTTATTAGTAAAAGGGAAAAACTAGTCCAAATATTTTTTTGTTGTTGGAGACGATGATCAAAAGTATTTTTTTCGTTTTCAAGGTGTCAGTGCAAAAAAATATTCAAGATTTTGATAAGAAGTATCAACCTAGGAAAAATTGTTCTCGAAGAAAAATTATAGATCTTCCCAGGCCATCATTGATGCTTCAAGGCAACTAATCAGTCATAATCCAAGAGAAGAGAAAGTCCTTGTTGCGGCTGGTGATAATAAGTATTATAATTATCAATTACCTATCTTGAAATCTTATCGAAGTGTAGAAGATGAAATGTTTGGTGTATTGAGTGAGATTAAAAACCTTATTCATTCAGGTGTATCACCCTAATGAAATTGGAGTTATATACGGAAGAAATTCCTATGGAGAGGAGTTTGCAAAATATTCTTCGTGATAACGGTATTTTTTTGTTCAAATAAAAAGAAAAAAACAGAATTTATTTGATAATTCTTTTCTTCATATCAGCTATTTTAAAAATATATTTGTCAAAAATTCAAAGGATGTTAGAGAGTTACGAAAAATCATATGTTTTGATTTCTTTGAAGTAGGACTATCAGAAATAGCAACAATACGGAATCTCAAGAAGGATGAGAATATTTTTAATTCCTTCTATTGAAGAAATTGATAAGAAATTAGAAAAATATTCGTAAAAAGGTTAGTAATTCAGAAAAAAATATTTATCTCCCATGAATGTTCTTAGCTATTTAGTGAAATCTTTAGAAATTGATGAATATATCATGAAATCAAAAGAAAGATATAACTTAGTTTCTGTTTTAAAATGAGATTTATAAATTGATGTTAACTGAATGTCAAATTCATCCTAATTTGACTATAAGGGGATTTTTAAATAAAATATCAGCCCTGCAAGAAATGAAAATTAATCTTCCAATTGAAACTATTTCAGGTGCTCCAAGCAACTGTATTCAATTAATGACAGCTCATGGTTCCAAAGGGTTAGAGTTTGATCATGTATTTATGATGAAATGTAATGATGGAAAGAGGGATGAAATGTGGCCTGGAGGAGAGAATAAATCTGATAAACTAACTTATCCGCCAGGTTTAGTCAGGGAAGATGAGGATGAAAAAGTTCTAAAAAAAGAAGAAAATCGTCGTCTATTTTATGTTGCTATGACTAGGGCAAAGAAGGTTCTTCATCTCTCATACTCCGAGGAATTTTCTAAAACTCACTTTATTAATGATTTAGTTGGGATTATTGATAAAGTTGAAGTAGTTGGATTACCAAAAAATCTCCAATCTAAGGAAGAAGTAGTTATATCAAAATTACCTGAGGATATTGTTGACGAGATAATGGATGGTTTTAGTCTAAGTGTCAGTACGTTAAATGCTTTTCTTAAATGTCCTTTAAGCTTTTATTTCAATAAGGGATTGAAATTACCATCTGAAACGAACGAGGCTATGGTCTTTGGTAGTATAATTCACGAAGTCTTAGAACAAATATTTATATCTAAGGATGCTTCGCAAAGTTCAGAACTAACAGAAAAACAGTTCGTTCCTTAGAAGAAACTTTAAAAATTATTTGAAACTATATTTGAAGAAAAAAATCATGGCAATTCTCTTCAAACAGAATTAAGAGAGATAATTTTAATAGAGGTAGAAAGATAATTGAGAATCTTTATAATAAACCTGGTTACCTTAAAGAAGGTGTAATTGCAGTTGAACATGATATTAAGGGAGTTAAGTTAGGGAGTATATTAGATGACTCAGAAACGTTATCCAATATGGAGTTAAATGGGAAAATTGATAAAATCGAGTGTGATGGTGATATAATTCGGCTTATTGACTATAAAACAGGAAATGTAAAAAACGCCAAAGAGAAATTAGTAGAACCAAACGAAAAAGAACCAATTGGTGGTGATTATTGGCGTCAGGCAGTTTTTTTATTATTTACTTTTTACAAATTCTGGTTTTGATATATCAAATAAAAAAAGTGGTAGTTAAGTATGTATTTATTGAGGATTCAGATACAGAGGAGGGATTCACTGAGACACCAGATATTTTAATTTCTAAAAGTGATACGGATTTAGTGTTGGAACTAATAAAAAGAGGCATTTATGAAATTAGAGAAGGGTGATTTTAATAAGGGATGTGGAGTTGTTAAAAAGGCAAAGTCAAGTTTATCCTTGTGACCACTGTATTCGAGTATTAGATAATGTACTTCCTGCATTTGATAATATTAAAGAAATAGAGGTTGCCACATACATGAAAATCACTAAATAAATACAAAAAGTTTAAGTGTAAGTAAATTGAATAAGTTTTTTTAAACTGTCAGAAAAAGCTTTTTATTTTGATAATGTTCTTCAATTGACGGTTTCAGCAGGTTTTATCTGCTAGCCCTAATGAAAAAATATTCAAGAAGTACTTCAAGTGCCACACCAACAGGTCCTGTTTTTGGGATAGTAATTCATGAAACACTTGAAAAAAATTTATAAATATAGCTTACAATTAGGAGAAGCTCTTAATTATTACAATGATTCTTTACAACTTCACAAAGAAGAAATTAGTGGTGAAATGTCTATAAATGAACTAAGAGAATATGGGCAACAACTACTTAAGAAGCTTTTATGAGAACTACATCCCCAATAGTCTAAAAAGGTGAAAATGTTAGTTTAGAGAAAGAGATTAATGTTAAATTAGAAGGGAATTTCTTAATTAATGGTATTATAGATAAATTAGAATATGATGATGACATAATTAGAGTAGTAGATTATAAAAACGGGTTCTGCAGAACGAGGAGTAGAAGAACTTGGGTTTGGTGGTAATTATTGGCGTCAAGCTGTATTTTTATACTATTTTATTAGAACACTCGGCTGAAATAGATACAAAAGATAAGAGAATTGAAATCCAATATATATTCCTGGATGATACAACAAATGCTAAGGGCTACTCTATCCATACAGTAAATGTTACAAAAAGGATATGAATTTGGTTCTTTCGCAAATTCATAACTTTTGGAAGTTAGTAAATACGGCTGATTTTACAGGTGGCTGCAATAAAGATGACTGTGACTATTGTCGCTTGGCTAAGTTTGTTGATTTTAAGTTGCTGAAAGATAACTTGGCTGAAAAAAATTAGAAAATAAATAAAAACAATATGGAGAGGTAAATAATATGAGCTTTTTCAACACTTTGGCCAATATTACTATTATTTGTAGTTTGTATATTGCTTATAATAGTTAAGATAGTAAGAATGATAAGAATATCGAGGGATAAAACTAAGCGTTATAAAGGTGATTATATACTCTTAGGTTTGGTTATTGGTATGTCTATAGGTACTTTAATAGGAACTTTATATGATAGTAAAATCAGGTATGGGTGCATCAATAGGAATGTCTCTAGGAACGATGATTGGAATGACTATAGGAATGTTAATTCATAAGAAATAGGCAAATATAAATACACAAAAAAGCAGAGAGAATTAATATATTTCTCTGCTTTTTTTGTTTTTTTATTACTTAACTTGATAACACTTTTTCTAGAAATCCATTTCTAGCTTTTTTTCTTCTGTATCATCACTTTCATCGAAACCATCATATGGTGCTTTTGGGTCATGAACTTTAGGTTTTCTTTTTTTAATGTATTACAAACTTCATCTATATGAGCAAAAGGCAAAATTAAAGTCATCGGTCCAACCAGTATGTCCTGTAATAATTTTTTTAAGTTAAGATTTCTCTTTTCTTAGTATTTCTTCTAATCTTTTAAGTGATTTACATTGTAACTTTCTATCTTCAGCGAGAGTATTTAAAAAAATGCATAGCCACCATCTGCTCCAAACCAAATGGTATCACCAGTAAATAAATATGTGTCATCAATCAAATAGACAAGATGTCCCCCATGTATGTCCTGGAACGAGAAAAGGCTTCTACCTTAATATTTTTTTAATATAGAATACTTCTCCATCATCAATTAAAGTTTTTTTTCGTTTACTATATTTACTTGAGGTAGTTTATATAAACCCCAATAAACTTTACGTCGTTTTCTTCCTTCTAAATAATCATTTTCAACTTTTTCCAATATATTTTTTTGATTCTTTAAATAAATTATCGCTATCTATTTCAATAGCACCAACATGATCGGTATCTTGATGTGTAATAAGTATTTCATTTATACATTTTGGATTGATATCAAGCCAATCTCATTTTTTTCTGCTAATCTATCGTAGTTATATCCAGCATCAATCATGATTGTATAACCATCTTTTGTATAAAAAGTATATATTTGCGACATATTCCCTAATACAGCTTACTTTTTTTCATCTATATAACCTGTATTTAATGGTTTAAATATCTCTTTTCCCCTAAACATAAATGACATAAATTTTTGTTGATTTTTTTGAATCTTTTTTTGACATAATACGTTACCTTTAATTTCTTTCCCTACATTATTGTAGGCTTTAAATCATCAACTATCTATAGAGATAATTGAACTCCCTTTTTAAAAATTTCCTAATTGTTTAAATGTATATTAAATATCTCTATTTACTTTTTATTATATCACGTTTATACTTCAATATAAATAACCCATTATATGATTTTTATATGTTATAATAGATTTAAATGTTTTTGAGGAAAGAAAAAAGTTTTGGAAGGTAAAATGTTAGTTAATAAGTATTTATAGGAGAAAGTTTATGAGCAAAAAAACAACTTACTGTAGATGAGAAAAAAATTAGATTTAGATTTAACGATTATAGGAATTGTTACATTCTTAGTTTTTCGGGATTATTTGCATTATATGCAAAAACAAATTAACGGTTTTATTTCTAATGGAAATATTAATGTTGTTTTAAGACTATTGTTAAATGCTGGGATACAATTTGGAGTTGCTGGACTAGGAATAGTTATTGTTATGATTTTTAGAAAAGAAAGTTTTTCTAGTTATGGATTAAAAGATGGATAATATTGTTAAATCAATACTAGGGAACTATTGTTAGTTTTCTACCAGTAATTATTTATATTTTTTTGCTTCAGGAAGTTTTAAAGGTTATCATCCATTACATATTTCAATCACTAAAGATGTTATTGTTAGTGGATTTCCAATAAATATACTAGGTATGTGTTTAATTTTAATAGTTTGGGGAATTTTTGAAGGTTTTAACTATGCTGTTATAGCAGATAAAAATCAATAAGCGCTATCCAACAAAGAGTACTTGGTTAAACTATGGAGCGATTACTTGTGCGTTTATTTGTCTGTTATTTCATCCCATAAAAACAGACTTTTTGGAGAATTATAGAATTAATTACAACATTTATTGCTATATATGGAATGTTGATAGTTAAAACTAAAACTAATAATGCTTGGGGATGTGTCTTTGCATTTATATTTATTTGGAATGCATTGTAATCACTAGATAAAAAGAGTAGGAGAGTATAATGTATTTATTAAAAAAAGAAACCTATACTAAACTGTTTTATAATTTTTTTACTATTTGCTTAATTGCGAGAATAATAGAATACTTCGTAATTAGAACAGATGAATCAATTTTATCTGAAAATTTTTCTACATAAGGTATTTGGAATAATTTTTATTATGGATAATACTTTATTATGCTAAGTTAAAAATGGAGAGATATCGGTTTTAGTACTAAAGATATATTTTTCTGGTACTGGAAAAAGGTCTGTTATTTGGGTTTATATGCTGTGTTTTTTTGCATATGCAATAGAAGGTCTTATCTTATACAATATGAACCATAGTTTTAAATTATCGTTTTATGCAACTGGATTTTCTTTAAATAATGACATGAATCAGCAAACAGGTATAATTTTTATTTTTTTCTATGTATTATTTTTTTAATATAATCAATGTTTGGATGGAAGAAGGAATTTTTCCGTGGTCTATTTACAAAAAAATATTAGAAGATATTTCTTACAATACGTCATTATTTTTTTAATAGCATTTCTATTTGGAATTTGGCATTTAGTTATGCCTTTTTAGAGATTTTATAGAAGGTAAAATCATCAATATCAAATCTTTTAGTAATGGGGATTGGTTATGTGATTTTAGCCGGTATGATGAGTATAAAGTGGTCTTTATTGTATAGAATGACAGGATCATTATGGATTGGATTAGGAGATCATCTATTTAATAATGTTATTTCAAATTTACTTCATGTTGTTTCTAATAATGAAGTTGATAATATGCAGATAGTTAGAATACTAATATGGCAAAATTTTTATCATTTGTTATTGTTTTAGTTATTTATAAAAAAAGTGGAAAAAAAGATAAGTTAATTAGTAATTAAACTATATGTTAGTGAATTACAATATAAAGTTAGGAGGTAAGGATGAATTTATTAAGAAGTAACGCGCTTAAGTTATATTTACTAGGTACTTTAGGTCAAATAGCACTTGTGTGTATTGTGGTTTTTCTTTTTACGTCAAAGTGGAACTACCGTAGACTACACAACAACTAATGGTATTGTAGCGATTATAGCTGGAGGAATATCATCAGCTCAATGGGGAACTATCGTAGCTATAAAATATAAGAAAATAGACTTTAAAAACAGTCATGTCAGATTTCTTTAGAGTGAAGCAAAGTTATAAAAAAATTATCTTTTAGCAATATTCTTCCTTTCTCTAAATTTTTTTATATGTTCTATTTGATGGGAATGTAACTATAACACTTTTGGTATATTCCAATAATAATGTTTGTTAAACATATAGCTTTTTGGAGGTTTAGAAGAAATAGGCTGGAGATATCTATTTCAACCATTATTACAAGAACGACTAAGTTATATTATTTCTACAGTATTAACATTTATAGCTTGGGGAACTTGGCATTTTCTATTCTTTTATATAGATGGTTCCTTAGCACAGGTAAGTGTAATTTCGTTTTTTTAGTAGGATTATTAACTAATAGTTTTTTTTATTATCGGCACTTTATAATATAACAAATAACCTTTGGATATGTGCAATGACCCATTCCCTAATTAATGTTTGTTCACAGATATTTGAAGGTGAGAATACATATGTATCATATCTTTGTAAAGTTATAGTTATTGTATTAGCGATAATACTGTCAAATAGAGCTATAGAAAGAAATAATAGAATAAAATAATTAAATCCACGAATTAAGATAGTTTAGTTCGTGGAATTTTTTTAATGTATTAGTTAGGATGATTGCAGATAAGCTATGAAATAATATCTTGATTTAATAATGATATATAAATTAAATACTTGTGATAATAGTTGACTATTAAATAGATATTCAGAAAGTATATAATATATAATGAAGAGTGTAATTATCAGATTACTAATATAAACTTTCAGGAGATTACGATTCAAAATATTAAAAAAATCATTTAGATTTTTAAAAGTTAATATTGAAAAAAATTAAACGTTTGCATTATAATATATTTTTAGTATAAAAAGATAAATTTAAAAATAAGTAGATCGCTATATAAAAATATAAATTAATGTTAGCTAGAAAATATATGTGTTTCTATGCAGAAAAATTGTTTAAAATTATTTTTAGTTATTAATGAAAAAGGAGATAATGTATATTATGAAAGGGAAAGAGATATTATGGAATCAATAGTTGAGTTTAAAACTTCAAGTGAAGGTTTTGATACAGAATATGAAATAATATCACCAGTAAATATCAATGAAATAGGAGATATTAGGAAACGACAAATAGCTAAGGAAATTTTTAGATGTTGACGAAAAAAATTAACATTGATAGAAGATAAAATAGCAGAATTAAATACAGATATTGAAAGACTTACTAACCATGCTGACGGAATAGACTATATGATAGCTGTTGCAAGCGGAATTGTTTCAGGAATTGTAGATTCTATTTTTGTTGGTGAGTTTTCTTTAGAGGAAGCTAGTAAGTGGGGGACAAAAAAAACAGAAAATTTTGTACTTAATGTGGCTAAATCACAAGGGTATAAAGGAGATAATTTAGCAGGTGCTGTTTCTTTTTTAGAGGATAAATATAAAATAGCTGCGGACAAAGCAACAAGTGATTTTGGTGGAGGAAAAACAACATCATTTAAGAGATTTTTCGCATCATCCCACGCCTATCGGATTAATATTTTTCAATGTTAACTCAATTTACAAAAAAAGTATATGGAACTGATACTAATGGTTTTTATAAGGTAGTTGAGTTAAAAGAAGAAGATTTAGTATTAATCGGAAAAGATACTAAAGAGAAGTTTGTTTTTGGTACTGTAACATGGTTTTTTCATATGGTAAGTGATATGGTAGGTGCCTCAGGCACTATTACAGGAAAGAGAGCAGTTATCAGTTGGGGACAGGTTTACCTGGACCAATAGTATCTTTTATTAAAAGAAATATCAGCCCCTACCTATTTTTAATAAAAATGGATAAAAATGGTAGAAAGGGAGTTTTCAGTTTGGATTTCTAAGCTGTTTAATGGGACATTACTTGGTGAGAGAGATGAAAATGGAAAATTAATAAAACCATTTAAATTTGATTTACGAACAGAAATAGGAATTGCAAGGGAAATAGGACATCAGTCAATTCCTGTTATGCTAAAAATGAATGTATAGTTAGAAGTTTTTTTATTTTATTAGAAGATTATTTGAAGAAATTAGAGATAAGGGTATTAAAAAAATTTAAAGACTTGAAGAAAAATAGATTGGAGAAAAACAGCACCTTTTAAAAAAATAGAACAATAGTTAGAATGATGACCATAGCAACTGGAACATTTACGGCAATTGACTTGGCAGATGCAGGTATTCGTGCAGTAATTAAATCAGGAGGCTTTAATCCAGAAACACTTCGTAATTTCATACTAAGAGTTAATTTTCGTGGGAGTAGGTAGATTTGCTATTGCAGTTGTTACTGATATAGGTATGGGGGTATCCAATGCTAAAAAAACGAAATGAGAGAATTAGATTACGCACTGAACAGTTGCAGCTATTAGACTCAAAAAGTTTATTACAAACATGCGGGAATGTGGATTGCAGCTGAGAGTACTGAAGAGACTTTGAACCAAGCATATAATGTGATGGAGCATACTGCAGAAGTGTTTTCAAAGGCGGTCAACGATATAAATACTTCACTAAATAATATAGGAAAAAGTTTCAAAAAATATTGAAGAAAAATCCAGGTTTAATAAATGATTTATTTGAGATTATTGAATGGGAGTAAGAGAACATATAGAGCTTATAATTAAGTGTGTAAGAAAGTAGGAGGTGATTAAATAAAATTGTGAAATAATGATAACAAAAAAATAAAGTATTTATAAAAAAATAAAAAAACATTTATAGATTGATAGAATTAATTGTATTTAAAATTAAAGTATAAAGGTGGAAAAATATATTATGGAAAAATAAAGAAACAATGTTAGTTGAGTTAAATATAGATCAGGTACCAGATCTTATACATGGCAAGTTTGAGAAAGTAGAAGAACTAAAAAAAAATGTAGAAAAAGCAATTAAAAAAGCAAAATTGGCAAAAGAATCTGCTGAAGTAGCTAAGGATCATTCTGCGGGATTATTTCAGAAAAAAAGGTGCAATAGAAGCATTACAGACGGTAACCCATGATTTGGCTGAAGCACAAATTTTATCAGCTCAAGCACAAGAATTATCATTTGAGTATCATCAGAAAATAGCAGAGTTAACGAAATACTTATTTAAGTTAGGTGTATCTGGTATCGCTGTAAATAGAAGTGTTGTTAGAACTCTTGAATTAAAAATGAATGGAGCATCACAGGAAGAGCTTGATGAGTTTGCTCGTCAAGAGATAGCTGAAGTAGTTAGACAGTTAAAAGAGCAAGAAGATCTAATGAGAAAGCATAAAATGCTTTCAGAAAAAAGTAAAAAAATTAATAGAGATAAAAACAATTGAACATGATAGATTATTTATTGAGAAGAAGAGAATAGATATTTTACAAGATGAAGAGATATCTCGACAAGTAATAAAAGGTAAAAGAGCTAGAAAAAGAATAGACGATAGAGTAGAAAAAAGATAAAAAGTCAAGATGAAGAGATAGCGCGTCAAGCAGAGGTGGGTGAAAAGTTAGAAAAAGAATAGATGATAGAATAGAGAAAGATAAAAAGTCAAGATGAGGAAATATCTCGTCAAGTAGTAAAAGGCAAAAGAGCTAGAAAAAAAGAATAGACGATAGGGTAGAAAAAGATAAAAGTCAAGATGAAGAGATAGCGCGTCAAATAGCTAAAGGTGAAGAATTTGAAAAATCAAATTAAACAATTAATTGATTCTAATTTAGAAAAAGAAGAGTATATTAAAGAATTACAAAAATACTTGTATAAAATTATCAGAGGATATTTCAGAAAATGAAAAATTGGTTAATGAGAAAGAAGTTAATCTTTTTAGAGATATTAGATGGGAAAGCTAGCAAAAAGCTGTAATAATATCATATATAATAGGGCTAATGGGTATTATTTTATCAGCTATTCATTTCTTTTTATATAGCGTATATAATAATTGTTTATATGTAAATTATTATACAATTTGTAAGATTGAAAGAGCATATACGTATAATAAAAATCATATAATTATGTATAATAAATACCCGTTAGAAAAATATTTATATACCATGAATTAATAATTTAATTCATGGTTTTTCTTATATATAAACATTTATATGTTATTTATTATCAG
>BNJV01001360.1_pt1 | contig 22767 bp, 16 predicted proteins | sample 8540591 | NCBI WGS metagenome assembly BNJV01 (sample SAMD00202457, study PRJDB9452) | human saliva metagenome | host: Homo sapiens | reverse complement strand
ATGGAGATTACGAAGTAATCATCATTATAGCCTGGGGACCTTTTTAGTCGGCAGATAAGGATTACGTAAGTAATCTTCATAAATAGTCTGGGAGACTAGTTTAGGTTGCAGATGGAGATTACGAAGTAATCATCATTATAGCCCAGGAGACCGTTTTAGTCGGCAGATAAAGAAATCACCAAATCCAGTGAATTGTTTTGTAGATGAATTTGAAGAGCTCCAAATTGGGGCTCTTTCTTCGTTTGGTCACTATTTTGATGGACTTGATTTGAGCACCCGTTTTCTTAATATAGAATCTAACTTGACAAAAGTGTGTGTTCATTATATAATTAAATAAATAAATATATTGAACAAAAGAGGCTGAAGATATGCTATCAGAAAAACAATTTAAACTTTTACGTTTTTTGTTGACTCACAAAGACGAAAACTTTACGCAGAGACAATTGGCTGAACAGCTAGATATCTCTTTGGGGGCGGTGAATAACCTTCTCAAGGAATGTAAAGAAAAGAAGTGGATCGGTGAGGAAAATCACTTAACTGACCTAGGTGAGGAGGCTTTAACTCCGTATCAGGTGAAGAATGCCATTATCATGGCTGCAGGTATGAGTAGCCGCTTTGCACCTTTATCTTATGAGCTACCAAAAGGACTTCTCCAAGTCAAAGGTGAGCGTTTGATTGAGAGAGAAATCAAGCAGTTGCAAGAAGCTGGGATAGAGGATATTACAGTTATTGTAGGCTATCTGCAAGAAAAAATGTTCTATCTGGCAGAAAAGTTTGGCGTTAAAATTGTTGTAAATAATGATTACTACAAGTACAACAACTGTTCTTCTCTCATGCTAGTCAGAGATCAGCTTTCTAACACTTACATTTGCTCGTCGGATAATTATTTTGTAGAAAATCCGTTTGAACGATACATTTATAGAGGTTATTATTCGACTATATTTGCAGAAGGAGACACAGACGAATACTGCTCTAAGGAAGACTCCAATCACACAATCATCGATATTCAAATCGGTGGAACGAATACTTGGGCTATGGTGGGGCATGTTTATTTTGATCGTGCATTTAGTGAAAAATTTGTAGACATTTTAGAAACTGAATTTAAGCACGAACCATATCGCGAACAGCTCTGGGAAGATTACTATAGTCGTCACGTCAAGGAGCTTCCTTTGGAAGCTCGGCATTATTCGGCAGATATTGTTAAGGAGTTTGATTCACTAGATGAGTTGCGTCAGTTTGATGAACACTATTTGGTGAATACGAATTCGGAAATCATTGATAATATCTGTAAGACATTGGGATGTGTAACTTCAGATATTGTCAATATCAAACCTCTAAAAGATGGTCTAACCAACACTTCGTTTTCATTTGACTGCCTAGGAAAGAAATATGTTTACCGTCATCCGGGTAGGGGGACTGAAAATTATATTGATCGTGCTAGTGAAGCGGCTTCCATGGAAATTGCTGCAAAATTAAAGATTGACCGTACTTTTGTCGCCATGAACAAGGATGAGGGTTGGAAAATTTCAGAATTTATTCCCAATGCCAAGCAACTTGATTATGAAAATTGGGATGATGTGGCAAAAGCAATGGAGCTCTTGAGACGCTTGCACCAATCTGGAGAAAAAACAAATCATTCCTTTGATCAATTTGAGGGTATTGATGATTTTAGACAAAAATTAAAAGCTAGCAATCGTTTTGAATTTGATGGGCTTGAAGAGTTGGATAAGAATGTCTCAGTTCTCGAGAAGTTTTTACAAGAAGATCAAGCGAAAAAGGTTCTCTGCCATGGAGATTCTTATAGCCCGAATTTCTTGTTGAATGAAGCTGGAGAAATGAGCTTGATTGATTGGGAATATTCTGGTATGGGAGATCCAGCAGGAGATTTAGGAACCTTTATTGGGTGTTCAAATTATACAGTAGAAGAAGCTGAAAAGGTACTTGAAATCTATCTACAAGAAGTTCCAGACAAGAAAACCAAACGCCATTACTTTGCCTATGTATCAGTGACTTCATATTATTGGTTTTTGTGGGCCCTGTTCCAAGAAAGCGTTGGAAAACCAGTAGGTGAATTTCTTTATATCTGGTATCGTTATACCAAGCAGTATGGAAAACTTGCATTAGATTTGTACTTAGAGGAGAATTGAGATGAAACCGACATCAGAAATTGAAGAATTAGTGGCAAATGAAACGAAAAGAAGGCTAGAAGAAATGGAATCACCAAACTATGTCTTTGCTCAGCCATTTTTTTAAAAAGTGATTTTATTATAGTCATCGCCCTAGTTATAGTCAATCTCATTTTTGATTATACTAGCCATGACAGGAGGTATTCAATAAAATGTCTAAGATGAATGACTTTATTCAACAGGAGACGATAACGGGAATTGTTCCCATGACCAACAAGGATCGTCAGTATTCTTTCTGGGATCTCTTCCTGTCAACAAGTGGTTTTTGCCATCGCAACTTGGTGTTATACCCAGGGAGCCTATGTAGCTCAATATTTGACCTTTAATCAAATGTTGATTAATATTTTTAGTTTCAACATCATCTGGGTTTTTATCGAATGTCTCCCAATTTTGTTTGCGGTTAAATATGGAATTGATTTGTGGATTTGGTTGAGGGCTGTCTTAGGAAAAAAAGGGGTAGCCTTGCTATCAACCATTATTAGCTTGGCTAACTTTGGCTGGTACGCCGTTGCGGCTGATCTTTTTGCCAATTCTATGATCCACTTGGGAAATAATTTTGGACTTGGTTTAGATAAGGGAGTATGGGCACCGATTTTAGGTACTCTCTGTGTTCTCCTTGGAACGCTGATTGCTCTAGGAGGTCCAGAAGTAATCAAATGGACCAATCGATTCTTGGTTATCGCCCTGTTGATTGTCGGTCTCATTATCGTTGGAATCTGTTTTGTAGCTGTGCCTATCACTGACATTATGAACATTCAACCAGCTACCCAAGGAGATTTGACGCCCTTGGAACGCTTCATGCTCTCTGGGGAAGGAAATGTTGCTTTTGCCTTCTCTTGGTCTACACAAGCATTGGTTTTACCGCGTTTGGCAAAATCAGAACGCAGTGGTTATTGGGCTACAGCCTTATCATACGGGGTTGTCGCTCCATTCTTCGTTGCGACAGGTGGAGTCATGGCTCTAGCCATGTTTGTCAAAACAGGTGTTTATGAAAGTGATCCAACGACGATGCTTTCAACTCTAAGCACACCTGCCTTTGCCCTCTTAAGTCTACTACTAGTAGCCTTTGCCAATATTGGAACCCAGGGGACAGGATCGTACGTGAACTGTATGATTGTAAAAAGCGGGATGCCAAAAGTAAGCTATAAACTAATGGTTTGGATTGCCATGGTATACGTGAGCCTACTCACCATCTGGGGAGGGGTAGAAGAGTATTTCGGTTCCTTCATCTCACTAGCCGCCTATATTCAGGGGCCAATTATTGGTATGATCGTTGTCGACTACTTTATCTTAAGAAAACGAAAACTTGATTTGCGCTCAGCCTATTTCCTTGAGGGACATAAAGCTTATGAGTTTACAAATGGTTTTAACTTGGTGGGATTATCTTGTGTAATCATTTCTTTATTAGTTGCGGTACTATTTGTTTACAACCCTGTAACTGCACAAATTCAAAGTTCAATCTTTTTAATCACAACTGGTAGTGGCTTTACTGCGATCTTTGGTGGTTTATTGTACTGGTTAGCTAGCTTAACTCCGTTAAAACGCTATATGATCAAGGATCGGGACTCTGTTACGATTTAAGGATAGAGAGAGGATTGATTAGAAATACTCAAGTATGCCCCCTGCTGGAGGCTTTAGGAAACCTTTGTTGATACGATGATAGAATAGGCTGAACAGGTACTTGAAATCTCTTTAGAAGAAGTTCCAGATGTGAAAACGAAATACAGCTATCTAGCTCGGATGTTTGGGGCATCATACTATTACTCCTTTGTGAGGATTGTTTCAGGAGAGTGTCTGTAAATCTATTAGGGGAGTTCTTCTATATTTGGTACCACTATAGTGGGCAGTATGGTCAACTAAAATTAATTTTTAGTCGGAGAACTGACAAAATGAGAATTGGTATTGAACTTGAACAATTAGTTGTAGGTGAAACTAAAAAATGAAAGCCTTAATCTATGTGTATTTATCTCCCCTTTCTTAAAAGTTTATTTTACATAAGTAATTGATATGATTCTAGTCAATCATATTCTGATCATCTTAGCCATTACAGGAGGTATTCAATAAAATGTCCAAGATGAATGACTTCATTCAACAGGAGACGATAACGGGAATTGTTCCCATGACCAACAAGGATCGTCAGTATTCTTTCTGGGATCTCTTCTTATCGACAAGTGGTTTGCCATCGCAACTTGGTGTTATACCCAAGGAGCTTATGTAGCTCAATATTTGACCTTTAATCAAATGTTGATTAATATTTTCAGCTTTAACATTATCTGGGTCTTTATTGAATGTCTCCCAATTCTGTTTGCAGTTAAATATGGAATTGATTTATGGATTTGGTTGAGAGCTGTTCTAGGTAGAAAAGGGGTAGCTGTTCTATCAACTGTGATTAGTCTGGCAAATTTTGGTTGGTATGCTGTTACCGCCAATCTTTTTGCCAGCTCCATGATTCATTTGGGAAATAATTTTGGTCTTGGTTTAGATAAGGGAGTATGGGCACCGATTCTAGGCACTTCTCTGTGTTCTCCTTGGAACGCTGATTGCTCTTGGGGGTCCTGAGGTGATTAAAGGCACTAATCGCTTTCTAGTGGTAGCCTTGTTATTTGTTGGGCTAATCATCGTTGGAATCTGTTTTGTTGCGGTTCCGATTAGGGATATTATGAATGTCCAACCTGCCATTCAAGAAAATTTGACACCGATTGAACGTTTTATGATGTCAGGGGAAGGAAATGTGGCCGTAGCCTTTTCTTGGTCTACACAAGCCTTTGTCTTGCCACGTTTGGCAAAATCAGAACGTAGTGGCTATTGGGCTACAGCCTTGTCATACGGGGTTGTTGCGCCATTCTTTGCTGCGACAGGAGGGGTGATGGCTTTGGCTATGTTTGTCAAAACAGGTGTCTATGAAAGTGACCCAACGACGATGCTTTCAACGTTGAGCACTCCTGCCTTTGCGCTTTTAAGTTTACTACTGGTAGCTTTTGCTAATATTGGAACCCAAGGTACAGGATCGTACGTGAATTGTATGATTGTAAAAAGCGGGATGCCCAAAGTAAGCTATAAACTAATGGTTTGGATTGCTATGATTTATGTGAGCCTACTCACCATCTGGGGAGGAGTGGATGAATACTTCGGTTCCTTCATCTCGCTGGCTGCCTATATTCAAGGACCAATTATAGGAATGATCGTTGTCGATTACTTTATCTTAAGAAAACGAAAACTTGATTTGCGTTCAGCCTATTTCCTTGAAGGACATGACGCCTATGAGTTTACAAATGGTTTTAACTTGGTGGGATTATCTTGTGTAATCATTTCCTTGTTAGTTACGGTATTATTTGTTTACAACCCTATAACAAAGCATATCCAGAGTCCTATGTTTTTGCTCACAACTGGTAGTGGCTTTACTGCGATCTTTGGTGGTTTATTGTATTGGCTAGCTAGCTTAACCCCTTTAAAACGCTATATGATCAAGGATCGAGATTCCGTTACAATTTAAGTTTAAGAGAGAAGGCAGTTTCTCTCTTTTTGTGATTGAATGTTACAAAATGTTGAAAAAAAGAGATGAAAGCGTTTGATAGTTTTTGTAAGAAAGTGTATAATTATAGTAGCAATAAAGAAGGAGAAGTCTCATGGCAGTTAAAGATTTTATGACCCGCAAGGTAGTTTATATCAGTCCAGATACGACTGTAGCACATGCAGCAGATTTAATGCGCGAGCAAGGCTTGCACCGTTTACCTGTTATCGAAAATGATCAATTGGTTGGTCTTGTAACAGAAGGAACCATTGCGGAAGCCAGCCCATCTAAAGCAACCAGCCTCTCTATCTATGAGATGAATTATCTTCTCAATAAGACCAAAGTCAAAGATGTTATGATTCGGGATGTCATCACTGTGTCAGGTTATGCTAGTTTAGAGGATGCGACTTATCTCATGTTAAAGAATAAAATCGGTATTCTTCCAGTTGTGGATAACCAACAGGTTTATGGTGTGATTACAGATCGTGATGTTTTTCAGGCTTTTCTAGAAATCGCTGGCTACGGCGAGGAAGGAATTCGTGTTCGGTTTATTACGGGAAATGAAGTCGGGGTTTTGGGCAAGATTGTGACCTTGATTGTAGAAGAAAATCTGAATATTTCACACACAGTCAATATTCCTCGCAAGGATGGTAAGGTCGTGATTGAGGTTCAAATTGATGGGACGATTGATTTAACCTTCCTGAAGGAGAAATTTGAAGCGCAAGGTATCCAAGTAGAGGAGATTGCTCGAACCTCTGCTAAAAAGTTATAAAATGGAGGGTGAAAGCCCTCTTTTTTGTATACAATTTGAAATAACAAGCAAATATGGAAAGAAATGAGAGAATGTGGTATAATGAAACGATGTGAATAAAGGAGTATTTATGGACATTTCAGAAATTCGTCAAAAAATTGACGCAAATCGTGAGAAATTAGCTTCTTTCAGGGGGTCTCTTTGACCTCGAAGGTTTAGAGGAAGAGATTGCCATCTTGGAGAACAAGATGACAGAACCTGATTTTTGGAACGATAATATCGCGGCCCAAAAAACGTCGCAAGAATTAAATGAATTAAAAAACACCTACAACACCTTCCGTAAGATGGAAGAGTTGCAGGATGAAGTTGAAATTTTATTGGACTTTTTAGTAGAAGACGAGTCAGTCCATGATGAACTGGTTGAACAGTTGACAGAACTTGATAAGATGATGACCAGCTACGAGATGACGCTTCTCTTGTCAGAACCTTATGACCATAATAATGCAATCTTGGAAATCCATCCAGGTTCTGGTGGGACGGAGGCTCAGGACTGGGGTGATATGTTGCTCCGTATGTATACTCGTTATGGAAATGCCAAAGGTTTTAAAGTAGAAGTCTTGGATTACCAAGCAGGTGATGAAGCTGGTATCAAGTCTGTGACCTTATCCTTTGAAGGACCCAATGCTTATGGCCTACTTAAATCAGAAATGGGTGTTCATCGTTTGGTCCGTATTTCGCCATTTGACTCTGCCAAACGTCGCCATACTTCATTTACATCCGTAGAGGTTATGCCTGAGTTGGATGATACCATCGAAGTGGAGATTCGTGAAGATGATATCAAGATGGATACCTTCCGTTCAGGTGGTGCTGGAGGACAAAACGTCAATAAGGTGTCAACAGGTGTGCGTTTGACACATATTCCTACGGGAACTGTCGTCCAATCTACAGTCGATCGCACCCAGTATGGAAATAGAGATCGTGCTATGAAGATGTTGCAAGCCAAGCTCTATCAAATGGAGCAAGAAAAGAAAGCTGCGGAAGTCGATTCCCTCAAAGGTGAGAAAAAAAGAAATCACTTGGGGAAGTCAAATCCGTTCTTACGTCTTCACACCTTATACAATGGTAAAAGATCACCGTACGAGCTTTGAAGTTGCCCAAGTAGATAAGGTTATGGATGGAGACCTTGATGGTTTCATCGATGCCTATCTCAAGTGGCGAATCAGCTAAGAATAGAAAGGAACTCACATGTCAATCATTGAAATGCGAGATGTTGTCAAAAAATATGATAACGGAACGACTGCCCTTCGAGGCGTCTCTCTTAGTATTGAACCAGGAGAGTTTGCCTATATCGTAGGACCTTCTGGGGCAGGTAAGTCAACCTTTATTCGAGCTTTATACCGAGAAGTAAAGATCGAAAAAGGAAACCTAACAGTTGCAGGCTTTAATCTAGTTAAAATTAAGAAGAAAGATATCCCGCTTCTACGTCGTAGTGTTGGGGTTGTCTTCCAGGATTATAAACTCTTGCCTAAGAAAACCGTTTATGAGAATATTGCCTACGCAATGGAAGTTATCGGGGAGAATCGCCGAAACATCAAAAACGTGTTATGGAAGTGTTGGACCTAGTAGGTTTGAAACATAAGGTTCGTTCATTCCCGAATGAACTTTCAGGTGGAGAGCAGCAACGGATTGCCATTGCCCGTGCGATTGTGAACAATCCCAAAGTCTTGATTGCCGATGAGCCGACAGGAAACTTGGACCCAGATAATTCATGGGAAATTATGAATCTGTTGGAACGCATCAATCTCCAAGGTACTACTGTCTTGATGGCGACCCATAATAGCCAGATTGTAAATACCTTGCGCCACCGTGTCATTGCCATTGAAAATGGCCGTGTCGTTCGTGACGAAGCAAAAGGAGAATATGGATACGATGATTAGTAGATTTTTTCGCCATTTATTTGAATCATTAAAAAGTTTGAAGCGAAATGGCTGGATGACAGTAGCAGCGGTAAGCTCGGTTATGATTACCTTGACACTCGTTGCCTTGTTTGCGTCCGTAATTTTTAATACAGCTAAACTGGCTACCGATATTGAAAACAACGTTCGAGTTATGGTTTACATTCGTAAGGATGTAGCTGATAACAGTGAAACGATTGAAAAAGAAGGTCAGACAGTTACCAATAATGACTATCACAAGGTCTATGATGCCTTAAAAGCTATGCCAGCTGTAAAAAGTGTTACCTTCTCAAGTAAAGAAGAACAGTATCAAAAATTGACCGAAACGATGGGGGATGACTGGAAGGTCTTTGAAGGGGATGCAAATCCTCTCTATGATGCCTATATCGTTGATACAAATTCTCCGAGTGATGTTAAAACGGTAGCTGAAGAAGCTAAGAAAATTGAGGGAGTATCAGAGGTTCAAGATGGTGGAGCCAACACTCAACGACTCTTTGAACTAGCTTCCTTCATACGTGTTTGGGGCTTAGTTATTGCAGGACTCTTGATTTTTATTGCAGTATTCCTCATTTCCAATACCATCCGTATCACCATTATTTCACGTAGTCGTGAGATTCAGATCATGCGTCTAGTAGGGGCTAAAAATGGCTACATTAGAGGACCATTCTTACTTGAAGGTGCCTTTATCGGTTTATTTGGTGCAGCTATTCCTTCAGTCCTTGTATTCTTTGTCTACAATATGGTTTACCAATCGGTCAATAAATCTTTGGTGGGGCAAAACTTGTCGATGATTACACCAGATGTATTTATTCCTTTGATGACAGTTCTATTGTTTGTGATTGGTATTTTCATTGGGGCAATTGGATCAGGCATTTCTATGCGTCGATTCTTGAAGATCTAGTTGGATATAAATGCAACTTGCAGACCAAATCAGAAATAATACAATTTTAAAAGAGAAGTTTTCTTGAGCTTCTCTTTTTTTCTTTTTAGCGCTTGTATAAAAATTTAAGAAAAAATGGAAAAAATTTTTTTATAAAAAGCCTTTACATAAAGTGGTATAATTAGAGTATAAACAAGTGCAAACGTTTTCGTAAAACGTTTGCCTAAATAAAAATAAAGGAGATTTGAATGATGAAAGCTACATTCAAAAAAATGTCTTGTCTTTCGAATTTTGGCAGAAATTCGGTAAGGCTTTGATGGTGGTTATCGCTGTTATGCCAGCCGCTGGATTGATGATTTCAATCGGTAAATCACTTGTTATGATTAACCCAACTTTTGCACCACTGGTAATTACTGGTGGAGTACTAGAGCAAATCGGTTGGGGAGTTATCGTTAACCTTCATATCTTGTTTGCCCTCGCTATCGGAGGAAGCTGGGCTAAAGAACGCGCTGGTGGTGCTTTTGCTGCTGGTCTTGCCTTTATCTTAATCAACCGTATCACTGGTACAATCTTTGGAGTATCAGGTGACATGTTGAAAGATCCAAATGCTATGGTTTCAACACTATTGGGTGGGTCAATCAAAGTTTCTGATTACTTTATCAGTGTTATGGAAGCTCCAGCACTTAACATGGGTGTCTTCGTAGGGATTATTTCTGGTTTTATAGGGGCAACTGCCTTTAACAAATACTACAACTTCCGTAAGCTTCCTGATGCACTTTCATTCTTTAACGGAAAACGTTTTGTACCGTTTGTAGTTATTGTTCGTTCAGTAATTGCTGCAATTGTTCTTTCAATTTTCTGGCCACTTGTTCAAACAGGTATTAATAGCTTTGGTATCTGGATTGCAAACTCTCAAGAAACAGCTCCAATTCTAGCACCATTCTTGTATGGTACCTTGGAACGCTTGCTCTTGCCATTTGGACTTCACCACATGTTGACTATCCCAATGAACTATACAGCTCTTGGTGGTACTTATGATATCTTAACTGGTGCAGCAAAAGGTAGCCAAGTATTTGGTCAAGATCCACTTTGGCTTGCATGGGTAACAGACCTTGTAAACCTTAAAGGTACTGACGCTGGTCAATACCAACACTTGTTAGATACAGTACATCCAGCTCGTTTCAAAGTTGGACAAATGATCGGTTCATTCGGTATTTTGATGGGTGTGGCTGCTGCTATTTACCGTAATGTTGAAGCAGACAAGAAACACCAATACAAAGGAATGATGATTGCGACAGCCCTTGCAACTTTCTTGACAGGGGTTACTGAGCCAATCGAATACATGTTCATGTTTGTTGCAACACCTCTTTATCTTGTTTATTCTGTTGTTCAAGGTGCTGCCTTTGCTATGGCTGACATCGTTCACCTTCGTATGCACTCATTCGGTTCAATTGAATTCTTAACTCGTACTCCACTAGCTATCAACGCTGGCCTTGGTATGGATATTATTAACTTTATCTGGGTAACTGTCCTCTTTGCTGTGATCATGTACTTCATCGCGAACTTCATGATTAAGAAATTCAACTACGCAACTCCAGGACGTAACGGAAACTATGAAACTGCTGAAGGCGCTTCAGAAGAAGTTGCTTCAGGTGAAACAAAAGTTGCAGCTGCTTCTCAAGCTGTAAATATCATTAACCTTCTTGGTGGTCGTGCAAACATCGTAGATGTAGATGCATGTATGACTCGTCTTCGTGTAACTGTTAAGGACGCAGATCGTGTTGGTACTGAGGAACAATGGAAAGCTGAAGGAGCTATGGGTCTTGTCATGAAAGGACAAGGTGTCCAAGCTATCTACGGACCAAAAGCTGACGTGTTGAAATCTGATATCCAAGATATCCTTGACTCAGGTGAGGTTATTCCTGAAACTCTTCCAAGCCAAATGACTGAAGCTCAACAGAACACTGTACACTACAAAGGTGTAACTGAGGATGTTTACTCAGTAGCTGACGGTCAAGTCATTGCCTTGGAACAAGTGAAAGATCCTGTTTTTGCTCAAAAAATGATGGGTGACGGATTTGCGGTAGAACCAGCAAATGGAAATATCGTATCTCCAGTTTCTGGTACTGTATCAAGTATTTTCCCTACAAAACATGCTCTTGGTCTTGTGACTGAAGCAGGTCTTGAAGTACTTGTTCACATCGGTTTAGATACAGTAAGTCTTGAAGGAAAACCATTCACAGTTCACGTAGCTGAAGGACAAAAGGTTGCTGCTGGTGATCTTCTTGTTACAGCTGACTTGGATGCTATCCGTGCAGCAGGTCGTGAAACTTCAACAGTGGTTGTCTTCACAAATGGTGATGCTATCAAATCTGTTAAATTAGAACAAACTGGTTCTCTTGCAGCTAAAAACAGCAGTTGCTAAAGTAGAATTGTAATATACTTGAGGTTGGAAGCTGTTTTCCAACCTCTTGTTTTAGGAGAAAAAGCATGAAATTTTTAACACTCAATACCCACAGTTGGATGGAGAAGGAAGCGGAGGAAAAATTCCAGCTCTTGCTCCAGGATATTCTTGATAAAGACTATGATTTAATTTGTTTCCAAGAAATCAATCAGGAAATCACTTCTCCTGAGGTGGAGGTTAGTGACCTCTATCAAGCTTTGCCAGCGGCAGAGCCAATTCACCAAGACCACTATGTGAGACTTTTGGTTGAAAAATTGTCTGAGAAAGGAAGAAGCTATTACTGGACTTGGGCGTATAATCATATTGGTTATGATCGCTACCATGAGGGGGTTGCTATTTTATCTAAAACGCCTATTAAAGCGCGTGAGATTTTAGTTTCGGATGTAGATGATCCAACAGACTACCATACTCGCTGTGTCGCCTTGGTAGAGACAGAAGTTGAAGGGAAGGAACTTGCTCTTGCAAGCGTCCATCTCTCTTGGTGGGATAAAGGTTTTCAGGAAGAATGGGCACGATTTGAGGCAGTACTGAAAGATTTGAACAAACCTCTAATATTAGCAGGTGATTTCAATAATCCGGCTGGACAGGAAGGTTATCAAGCTATCCTAGCAAGTCCTCTAGAGTTACAAGATGCTTTTGAAGTTGCTAAGGAGAGAAGCGGTAGCTATACAGTACCACCAGAAATTGATGGCTGGAAAGGCAACTCTGAACCACTGCAGAATCGACTATGTTTTTTTACGACAAAAAGAGTTAGAAGTAGAAAGCTTGCATGTAGTTTTTTTGATGGGCAGAATAGTCCACAAGTCAGTGACCACTATGGTTTGAATGCGGTATTAAATTGGAAATAAAAAGTAAAAAAATGAAAGGGAGCACTTCCTTTCATTTTTTTACTCCCTATAATCACTATTTTAGAGAAGGAGTTTTTTTGTATATTTGTATATTATGAGAAAACATCCACAAATAAGTTTTTTTAAAAAAATTACAGTCAAAAAAATCTATAATATCAACTATTTATGATAAAATGGAAATGATAAAATAAAAAGGAGGACTGGAATGTTTTTTCAGGATAGAAAGATAAAATATTCAATCCGTAAATTGTCAGTTGCTACTGTGTCCCTTGCGATTGGATTTTTGTTTGCGCCTGCGGTCATGGGAGCCGCTCAAGTAGTTCAAGCCGATGAGCTTACGGCTACTGAACAAGTGGAGAATAAAACAGAGAGTCAGCAGGTCTCGGTGGGCTCTTCTACAATAGAGCAAGCAGAGCCTCAGAAAGAAAACCAAGTTACTTTGAAATCTGCTGAATCTGCGGTAGTAGAGACAAGTCAAGCGACAGATTCGACTGCTTTTAAAAATGCTCAGCCAGCTACAGGCACAAGCCAGCCAGCTGCAGCTACTGCTCAACCAGCGTCAGCAAATGCAAGTCTAAACAAGAGCACTTTAGAGAACTACCTCAAAAACTTGCGTAGCAAGGACTTTTCAAGTAAGACAGACGATAGTCTAGAAATCTTGAATGGTGTAATGACAGCTGCCGATGGTGTGCTTCAAACTGCGACAAAGCAAGAAGAAATTGATAAAGTTTATCGCAATCTCGTGACTTTTGTCAATTCAGGTCTTCGTGATAAAAATCCGAAGTTCATCCCAGACAAGGATAAGACTCCTCGTTCGGCACTTTATGAGTTTGAAAGTGCTACACCAGGAAAAACGGTTCCGTTTGGTCTGAACTACTTGAAGCCAGAAGACACAAAAATCTACAAAAAGGGCGATAAAGTAAAGGCCATCCAGCCAACTGAAACAACTTATGTAGAGAATGATGGAAGTGGTAGATGGACCTTTAAGGGCTATGACTATGATAGTCAGGTGGTTGACAAAGATGATGTTTTCTTCACAGGTAAGTGGGAATATACACCAACACCATACAAGGCTACCTATAGAGCAGTTAATGGTTCACCTGGAAAAACTCCGCCACCTTATGTTGCAAACTGGAGTCCAGAAGATAAAAGAAGATTTGCTGAGGGCGAAGTAGTAAAAGCACAAGAATTTCACTATGTTTTTTATACTTCAGAAGAATATCCTAACCGAAAGGCTATTGGGCTTTGACTGGCTTTGATGCTCCAAGTAAAGTGGCAAACAATGGCGATGTAGAGTTCGTAGGAACTTGGAAATACTTTGAGGATGTCACTGTATCCTACAAGCCTATGAACCAGTATGATTTTGAGAATTTTTATAATTTACCGAGTAGTCCTAAGACTTCACGTGACGAATATAAATTACCTCTTCCTAAGGAGATAAAGGATCTAGAAAGTAAGCTATACGATTACAAGCTTTCTCTCAATCAGTTTGATAAACGTCATGAGCATTTACCTAAAGATATACGGGATACGGTGGCAGCTTTGCTCCGCTACGATGAAGTTCAAGGTGTCTACAAACCTTTTTATGATGCAGAACATGAAGGGAATTGGACCTACGAGGAAGATTCAATAGATTTAACCTTCAGTCGTGAACTGGAACGTGCGGCTACATATGGGGAATTGCCAAAAGTTACAATGCCATTGATGTTTAAATTTACACCAGTTCCTCGGAAACCGACTTATGAGTTTGTCAGTGGAACGGCTGGCAAATCACTACCTGCTGAGATCAATAATCTGAAGCCGGTAGATATGCCTGAATGGGAGTATGCAAAGAGAAAGAAATACCCGAAAGGTGAGATGGTTCAGTCTGTTAGACCGACTCAAGAGTCCTACTATGATACAGTTAACAAGGGTACCTGGACCTTTACAGGCTACGATTTTACTGAAAAACCAGTAAGCGAGTGGGATCACAAAGGATGGAACCTTAAGTTCACAGGTACTTGGACTTTTGTAGCGGATAAGTACTCAGAAACTATGAGTTTGTCAGCTCAGATCCTAGTCGATCTCTACCAGCTGCAGTTAAGGCCTTGACGCCAAGTAATACAAATACTTACGATAATGGCGAAACTGTATTTGCGGAATATCCACGTGAGACGACCTACATGGACTTTGATAACGAGGGTACTTGGAAATTTAATGGCTATGACGCTAATAGCAAGGTAGTTAATCAAGATAAAGTTCTCTTTATAGGTAAGTGGTCTTTCGCACCACACAGAGATAAGACTGTTTCCTTTGACTTTGTCAGTGATACCCCAGAGAAGACTATTCCAGATGATCTGAAGGCACAAATTCCAGCTCCTATCACGACATCTCCGAAAGATTATTCTGATAATGTTAGATATGTCATTGGAAGTTTTTATACATACACAGATGATGATAATGATGGAACTTGGAAGTTTATTGCTCCTGAGAAGATAGAAAATCCAACTGATGATGAGGACTCTACTTACACTTTCCACTGGGTCTTTGAACCGACTAAGCATAGTGTCTACTATGACTTCTATACAGATTCAAAAGATTCTTCTGGTAATTTAATCTACCCACCATCAACTTTGTTTGATCTAATCACTTATGAAAGAGAATTTGTCAAGGGTGAAAAAGCTCGCGTTAAAATGCCGTCTAAAACAAGAATTGAGGATCCAGATGGCAGAGGAACTTGGGTATTTGATGACTACTATGAAGATGATAATACGACTATTTCTCCACGTGTGAAAACAGTAGGGACAGGAGACGTTATCTTTAGAGGAAGATGGATTTTGGTTCCTAATGATCAGTCTGATACAATCTACAGAGTGGAGTATAAATTCACTAACTTGACTCCTGCTTATCCTCTTCCAAATAAGATTCGCGATATGCTTCCAGCTGGTACTGATTTCGTTGCACGAGCTGACGATTACAAAGATGCAAGCAAACTTGACATATCCACAGTAACTGTTCCGACAGGTACATGGACCTTCCATGGTTTTGATGCAGATAAATACGGAAAAGCTATTGCAGGTACGAAAGTGAAGACCATCACAGGATCTTGGAGCTTTACGCCAAATGGTGTGGACTATCAGTTTAAGTCAACTAATCCTGATTTCGTATTACCAGATCATATCACCAAGTTGACTCCGAAAAACCCAATTGATTATAAACTGAATCCTAAGGAAGTAGTTGCGGAACAACCAAGTGAAACGACTTATGTTGACAAAGCAAACAAGGTAACTTGGACATTTGCAGGATACGATAAAGAAAAAATCGTTGTAGCAAAAGGTAGACAGACTTTCCTTGGAAGCTGGGTACCTACTCCAAATCCAGAATATGTATTCGAATCATCTAAAGCGGGTGTTCCATTGCCACAAGTATTTTGGGAATGCTTCCAAATGATGAGGCTTCTTATAAGGTTGGAGACACCATTGTAGCCAAACAACCTGCTGAAGAATCAGTAGTAGAAGAAGAAAAAGACTATGTCTGGACCTTCAAAGGTTATGATCAGAAGAATGCGACGTATAATGGCAAGCGCGTGACATTTACGGGTATCTGGGAAGCAACGCCTAGACCACATCATGTAAGCTATACTTTTGTAAGTGTTACGTCTGGTGTTGATTTGCCTGAATTTATCCAGAAGAAAGCACCAAAAGATAGTTCAACTTACTTCAACGGGACGAGAGTTTTTGCAGAAGAGCCGACAACAACAACTTACACAGATGATGTGAACGATGGTACATGGACTTTTGATGGTTACGATGCCAAAAGTAAGATTGTGAAAAAAGCTGATTTGACTTTCACAGGTAAGTGGAAGTTTGTAGCTAACAAGTACCAAGCTACTTACAGTTTCGCAAGTGCAACGGCAGGTAAGCAACTTCCAGCAGGTATCGCAACGCTGCTTCCAAGCGACAGTGCAACATATGAGAATGGTAACTCTGTTTCAGCTCAACAACCAGCGCAAACCACTTACACAGATACTGTGAACGATGGCACATGGACCTTCAAGGGCTATGATGTGACTAGCGCCGTTGTCAACAAGGCCAATGTATCCTTCGTCGGTAAATGGGAATTTGTAGCCAACAAGTACCAAGCTACTTACAGTTTCGTAAGCGCAACATCAGATAAAGCTCTTCCAGCAGCCATCACCGCTTTGACACCAAGCGACAGTGCAACTTATGTGAACGGTGATTCTGTTTCAGCTCAACAACCAGCGCAAACCACATACACAGATACTGTGAACGATGGCACATGGACTTTCAAGGGCTATGACGCAGCTAGCGCCGTTGTCAACAAGGCCAATGTATCCTTCGTCGGTAAATGGGAATTTGTAGCCAACAAGTACCAAGCTACTTACAGTTTCGTAAGCGCAACATCAGATAAAGCTCTTCCAGCAGCCATCACCGCTTTGACACCAAGCGACAGTGCAACTTATGTGAACGGTGATTCTGTTTCAGCTCAACAACCAGCGCAAACCACATACACAGATACTGTGAATGACGGCACATGGACTTTCAAGGGCTATGACGCAGCTAGCGCCGTTGTCAACAAGGCCAATGTATCCTTCGTCGGAAAATGGACCTTTGAAGCTAACAAGTATCAAGCTACTTATCGCTTCGAGAGCGCAACATCAGGTAAGCAACTTCCAGCAGCCATCACCGCTTTGACACCAAGCGACAGTGCAACTTATGTGAACGGTGATTCTGTTTCAGCTCAACAACCAGCGCAAACCACATACACAGATACTGTGAATGACGGCACATGGACTTTCAAGGGCTATGACGCAGCTAGCGCCGTTGTCAACAAGGCTAATGTATCCTTCATCGGTAAATGGACCTTTGAAGCTAACAAGTACCAAGCTACTTACAGTTTCGCAAGTGCAACGGCAGGTAAGCAACTTCCAGCAGGTATCGCAACGCTGCTTCCAAGCGACAGTGCAACATATGAGAATGGTGACTCTGTTTCAGCTCAACAACCAGCGCAAACGACCTACACAGATAGTGTGAATGATGGTACTTGGACCTTCAAGGACTATGATGTGACTAGCGCTGTTGTCAACAAGGCTAATGTATCCTTCGTCGGTAAATGGACCTTTGAAGCTAACAAGTACCAAGCTACTTACAGTTTCGCAAGTGCAACGGCAGGTAAGCAACTTCCAGCAGGTATCGCAACGCTACTTCCAAGCGACAGTGCAACATATGAGAATGGTGACTCTGTTTCAGCTCAACAACCAGCGCAAACGACCTACACAGATAGTGTGAATGATGGTACTTGGACCTTCAAGGGCTATGACGCAGCTAGCGCTGTTGTGAACAAGTCTAATGTTGAGTTTGTAGGTAAATGGACCTTTGAAGCTAACAAGTATCAAGCTACTTATCGCTTCGAGAGCGCAACGGCAGATAAAGCACTTCCAGCAGCCATCACCGCTTTGACACCAAGCGACAGTGCAACTTATGTGAATGGTGACTCTGTTTCCGCTCAACAACCATTACAAACGACCTACACAGATACAGTGAATGATGGCACATGGACATTCAAGGGCTATGATGTGACTAGCGTAGTTGTTAATAAGGCTAATGTATCCTTCGTCGGTAAATGGACCTTTGAAGCCAACAAGTACCAAGTTACTTACAGTTTCGCAAGCGCAACAGCAGATAAGCAACTTCCAGCAGGTATCGCAACGCTGCTTCCGAGTGACAGCGCAACTTATGTGAATGGTGACTCTGTTTCCGCTAAGCAGCCATCACAAACCACTTACACAGATAGTGTGAACGATGGCACATGGACTTTCAAGGGCTATGATACAGCTAGCACTGTTGTCAACAAGGCTAATGTTAAGTTTGTAGGTAAATGGACCTTTGAAGCTAACAAGTACCAAGCTACTTATCGCTTCGAGAGCGCAACATCAGGTAAGCAACTTCCAGCAGGTATCGCAACGCTGCTTCCAAGTGACAGCGCAGCTTATGTGAACGGTGACTCTGTTTCAGCTCAACAACCATCACAAACCACATACACAGATAGTGTGAACGACGGCACTTGGACCTTCAAAGGCTATGATGCAGCTAGCGTAGTTGTCAACAAGGCTAATGTTAAGTTTGTAGGTAAATGGACCTTTGAAGCTAACAAGTACCAAGCTACTTATCGCTTCGAGAGCGCAACATCAGGTAAGCAACTTCCAGCAGGTATCGCAACGCTGCTTCCAAGTGACAGCGCAGCTTATGTGAACGGTGACTCTGTTTCAGCTCAACAACCATCACAAACCACATACACAGATAGTGTGAACGACGGCACTTGGACCTTCAAAGGCTATGATGCAGCTAGCGCCGTTGTCAACAAGGCTGATGTAGAGTTTGTAGGTAAATGGACCTTTGAAGCTAACAAGTACCAAGCTACTTACAGCTTCGCAAGCGCAACATCAGGTAAATCCCTTCCAGCAGGTATCGCAACGCTGCTTCCAAGCGACAGTGCAACATATGAGAATGGTAACTCTGTTTCCGCTCAACAACCAGCGCAAACCACTTACACAGATACTGTGAACGATGGCACATGGACTTTCAAGGGCTATGACGCAGCTAGCGCCGTTGTCAACAAGGCTGATGTAGAGTTTGTAGGTAAATGGACCTTTGAAGCTAAGAAGTACCAAGCTACTTATCGCTTCGAGAGCGCAACGGCAGATAAAGCACTTCCAGCAGCTATCACCACTTTGACTCCAAGCGACAGTGATTTGTATGTGAATGGTGCCTCTGTTACCGCTCAGCAACCAGCGCAAGCGACCTACACAGATAGTGTGAACGACGGCACCTGGACCTTCAAGGGTTATGACGCAGGCAATGCAGTCGTTAACAAGGCTGATGTTAAGTTTGTAGGCAAATGGACCTTTGAAGCTAAGAAGTACCAAGCTACTTATCGCTTCGAGAGCGCAACGGCAGATAAAGCACTTCCAGCAGCTATCACCACTTTGACTCCAAGCGACAGTGATTTGTATGTGAATGGTGCCTCTGTTACCGCTCAGCAACCAGCGCAAGCGACCTACACAGATAGTGTGAACGACGGCACCTGGACCTTCAAGGGTTATGACGCAGGCAATGCAGTCGTTAACAAGGCTGATGTTAAGTTTGTAGGCAAATGGACCTTTGAAGCCAACAAGTACCAAGCTACTTACAGTTTCGCAAGCGCAACAGCAGGTAAGCAACTTCCGGCAGGTATCGCAACGCTGCTTCCAAGTGACAGCGCAACTTATGAGAATGGTGACTCTGTTTCCGCTAAGCAGCCATCACAAACCACTTACACAGATAGTGTGAACGATGGCACTTGGACCTTCAAGGGCTATGATACAGCTAGCGCTGTCGTGAACAAGGCTAATGTTAAGTTTGTCGGTAAATGGACCTTTGAAGCTAACAAGTACCAAGCTACTTACCGCTTCGAGAGCGCAACGGCAGATAAAGCACTTCCAGCAGGTATCGCAACGCTGCTTCCAAGTGACAGCGCAACTTATGTGAATGGTGACTCTGTTTCCGCTAAGCAGCCATCACAAACCACTTACACAGATAGTGTGAACGATGGCACATGGACTTTCAAGGGCTATGATACAGCTAGCACTGTTGTCAACAAGGCCAATGTATCCTTCGTCGGTAAATGGGAATTTGTAGCTAACAAGTACCAAGCTACTTATCGCTTCGAGAGCGCAACATCAGATAAAGCTCTTCCAGCAGGTATCGCAACGCTGCTTCCAAGCGACAGTGCAACATATGAGAATGGTGACTCTGTTTCCGCTCAACAACCAGCGCAAACGACCTACACAGATAGTGTGAATGACGGCACATGGACCTTCAAGGGCTATGATGTGACTAGCGTAGTTGTTAATAAGGCTAATGTATCCTTCGTCGGGAAATGGACCTTTGAAGCTAACAAGTACCAAGCTACTTATCGCTTCGAGAGCGCAACGGCAGGTAAGCAACTTCCAGCAGCCATCGCCGCATTGACCCCAAGCGACAGTGATTCGTATGTGAATGGTGACTCTGTTTCCGCTAAGCAACCAGCGCAAACGACCTACACAGATACAGTGAATGATGGCACATGGACCTTCAAAGGCTATGACGCAGACAATGCAGTCGTGAACAAGGCTAATGTTAGGTTTGTCGGTAAATGGGAATTTGTAGCTAACAAGTATCAAGCTACTTACAGTTTCGCAAGTGCAACAGCAGGTAAGCAACTTCCAGCAGGTATCGCAACGTTGCTTCCAAGCGACAGTGCAACATATGTGAATGGTGCCTCTGTTTCCGCTCAACAACCAGCGCAAACGACCTACACAGATAGTGTGAACGATGGCACTTGGACCTTCAAAGGCTATGACGCAGACAATGCAGTCGTGAACAAGTCTAATGTTAAGTTTGTAGGTAAATGGACCTTTGAAGCTAACAAGTATCAAGCTACTTACAGTTTCGCAAGTGCAACAGCAGGTAAGCAACTTCCAGCAGGTATCGCAACGCTGCTTCCAAGTGACAGTGATTCGTATGTGAATGGTAACTCTGTTTCCGCTCAACAACCAGCGCAAACGAGCTACACAGATAGTGTGAACGACGGCACTTGGACCTTCAAAGGCTACGATGCAGCTAGCGCTGTTGTCAACAAGGCCGATGTATCCTTCGTCGGTAAATGGGAATTTGTAGCTAACAAGTACCAAGCTACTTATCGCTTCGAGAGCGCAACATCAGGTAAAGCTCTTCCAGCAGGCATCACCGCTTTGACCCCAAGTGACAGCGCGACTTATGTGAATGGTGACCCTGTTTCCGCTAAGCAACCAGCGCAAACGACCTACACAGATAGTGTGAACGACGGCACTTGGGCCTTCAAGGGCTATGACGCGGACAATGCGGTCGTGAACAAGGCCAATATAACCTTCCTAGGTAAGTGGGAATTCAAGGCGAATCCGACAAATGCTGAAACTTATACGCCTCAAGTAACGGAAGAAACTATCAAGGTTAGACAAACACCTGACTTGACCGATAATGTGACGAACTTGTCAAGCCTTCCATCTGGCACTAAGGTAGTTGATATCACACCTGCAGGTCAAATTGACACAACAAAACCAGGAACTTACACAGGTAAAGTACGAGTTGATTATCCAGATGGTTCTTCTACTGAAGTTCCTGTACCAGTTACTGTTTTGTCTGCACCGGTAACTGAAACCTATACGGTGACTTACCGCTTCGAGAGTGCTACAGCAGACAACAACTTGCCAGCAGAAGTATTGAGCTTACTTCCACAAAGTGGAACATATACCACAAGTTCTTCTGCAGCGATTGCTTTCGTTCCAGAAGCACCAATGCCTGTAGAAGTTGCTGTTGCAAATGGTACATGGACATTCCTAGGTTATCAAGAAGTGGAAGAGGGAGCAAATCTAACCTTCATCGGCAAATGGACCTTTGAAGCTAAGCAAGCTCCTAGTCCGCAGCCAGAACCAGCACCACAGCCGCAACCACAGCCGCAACCGCAGCCACAACCGGAACCAGCACCGCAACCAAATCCAGTTCCACCAGTGAACCCAGGGGGAGAGCAGGGAGATGATAATAACCAGGCAGATAGACATCAACCAGAACAACCAAGAAAACCTGAAGAGAATCCACCAGCTCAAAGTCCGGCAGGAGAAAAAGTAAAACAGGCTACATTGCCAAATACAGGTAGCACTGCACCACTTTCACTCACTGGGCTAATGACTAGCTCTCTTCTTGCAGGTCTAGGAGCATTACTTCTTGGTCGCAAGCGGAAAGATGATTAAGTACTGATTTTATCTAGGTATATCGACTTTTATAAGATTATTAAGCAGGTAGTTGACTGTTTGACAAATCTATCTGAGTCACAAGCTTTTATAGGTTGAGAGAAGACCAATTTGGTCTTCTCTTTTTGTATTTTGGGTAGAAATCAAAATGTGTGATTTCAAGTCTAAGAGAGGTATTTGGAGAAATTGATAGCCTTGTGATAGGCCAGATGAGTTGGACTACTGAAAATGTTCAAAAATATGGTATAATGGTTAAATGAATAGAATTGAGGATAATATGTCATTTACGAAATTTCAGTTTAAAAAAACTATATAGAAAAAGGCTTTTGGAGGAGTTGAAGTTTACAACCCGACAGAGGTTCAAGAT
>BNJV01001012.1_pt1 | contig 22773 bp, 40 predicted proteins | sample 8540591 | NCBI WGS metagenome assembly BNJV01 (sample SAMD00202457, study PRJDB9452) | human saliva metagenome | host: Homo sapiens | reverse complement strand
GACCAACGCTTATACCAATAACAACGAAAGTCCCATGGTCTCGCAACACCAAGCCTTTTAATCGTGACATTACCTATTGTACCAATTCAACGTTGACGGTTTAGCCATTGAACTCCGCGCTTGCGTCAGGTATCGGCTCATGATGAAACCCATTGCTCGACCGCTACATGCGGCCATTATCGATGAGGTGGATGAAATCCTTATGGATGATGCACGAAACCCGCTCATTATTGCCCAAAGTGTGGATATGGGTGCACGCTTAGATACGGTCGAACACAATGGGCGTGTCTATAAGGTGTCAGGACATTCTCGATAAATTACGAAACTTAAAGGCTCTCGACTATCACGATGATGATATAGAGTCAACCAAGCATTGGGGACAAGGCTTGGGACGAAATTTATGAGCTGTTTGATTTGGACGATACGGTTTTTGAAAATCGTCAAATGGTCCATGTCATTCACAACTCCATTGAAGCTATTTTCAAACAAAAGGCCTATGAGGATTATATCGTAGCTCCTGAACCCGATCCAGACTCAGGTAGTCGAGTGATTTTGATTGATAAGGCAACGGGACGTTTAGCTCGTGGACGGACGTTAAACGACAGTCTTCATTCTTTTGTCGAAATGAAAGAGGGTGTTTTCACGGGTGTTGGTTCTGAATCATCTATCCAAATCACCTATCAAGTGCTCTTCAACCTCTTTCCTCATGTGACAGGGGTGACGGGTACCCTTTGGGAAATCCTTCAAGGAGTTTCAGGAAATTTACCAGGCTTCCTGTATTCAAATTCCTGACCGTGTCCCAAATCGTCTTCGTCAACAGACCCATTTGTTCATGACCCGCCAACATTTGTTTGAAAAATGGTGGATCAAATTCGACTCTACTCAAGCGTCTCGCCATCCGATTTTGATCGGTGCCGCGTCAGACGTTGAAGCGGAAATCGTATCCGACTTTCTTCATCATCGAGGTGTTGACCATGTATTGTTGAGTGCCAACCGACACCAATGAAGATACGGTTATCGCTTCAGCCGGAGAAGTCGGCTCCATCGTTGTTACCACCGATATCATGGGTCGTGGTACGGATATCCATATCCAAGAAACGGACTATGAACGTGGTCTTGTTGTCTTGACAAGTTGGAGGTCGTCCGAATTCACGGGTGGAACGTCAGTTCGCAGGACGTGCCGCACGGCAGGGATCCGGGTCGTTACCATCGCTATTGACGGTTCCAGAACTTGAAGAACTGGGTGTCCTTGAGTGCCATGGCCAAAATCACGAAAATCATTCGGGACCACCGTGAGTATATCGATGACTATACGGGTGATGTCTTGCTGGACGGCGCTGCTCCCTATTATCAAGAAGTCGTTCAGTTGATTGACGATGCACTCACCGCTAGTGAGTCAGCGGAGTCGTCCCAACGGATTCAGGACTTTTCCGTTTCGTGCTTGACTGACTTGATCGAAGCAGCTCTGGTGACAGAGATGGACCGTTATCGTAGTATTGTACGAGAAGGCTTAGTACAGAAAGAAGCGGATCCGGCACTTGATGCCCTTGCGATTTTATCAGCTTCCCGCATAGCTTACGGAAGAAGAAAAAGCAGGAAAGCGTCTCGAGCTAAAATGGGAAGGTGTCGACCAACAACAGTTGCTTGAAATTCTCTTCGCCCATACAGAACATATGGTACATGAAGTGTTGCCAAAAATTCGGCAGTATTCGGAAGATGCCTTAAAAACATCTAATTTAACCCAACTTGGGAAAAATGAATACCAAAACTGAAGATTACATGAGTGGGCTCATGAGCGACTATATGGAAAAGGTCGAGAATGAAAAACCCCATTCCATACCCAGACCATGAAAATTCCTCTGAAACCTCTTCCAAAACAGTTGCAAAGCTGATGGCTTTGTGATATAATAGTGATATCAAATAGAAAGGAATTGTTGTGAATGGTCCACGTTACCGCACAGAGCCGATACGGTGCTATTAATAATCTATAAAAGCGAATACGCATGGGTTCAATCTGAGTTTTTCGTGCTATCTTAGCGGTGTTGGAAGACTTGTCAAATACCTACCAATGTTCCCCTGAAGGTGCATTGGCCCTCATTCGACCTCACTTAACTTTGGGTTCATTAGAAGTTGTGGATGAACCGATGGATGTTGATATTCGGCATGATGAGGAAGGGTTGAAACGATATCTGGAAAAGGCCCATTTGGGTCGTCAAGGGTTCTTGCTCCAAGTGGTGGATCTCTTGGTTCGCCTAGAGACCCGTGATGGCTATGAAGCTTTGTCACAAATTGAACTAGCTGCTATTAAAGCACGAGGTTCGGGTTCTCATTCAAGCACCCGCTGAACAGCCTACGGTTGCTCCAGTTTCGACTCAAAACAGAAACTCCTGAACCTGTTCGGAGTTCATCTACAACCACTGACAAGCCGAAGAAAAACACATTCAGGACTCGGAAAACGAGCATACCGCCTACGAAAGTGACCTCTGAAAAACCGTCTAAAGTGACATCGAACAAAACTCCTACAGACACATCGTCTGAGGATGACTTCGGTCAATTGTTACAACGGAGTCAGCGATACACCTCGCCAAAACCAAAAGAAACACTGGCACAAACTGGACAAGTTGTCACAACAAATCCACTTCTCAACGATTTCTTGTAAAGCGTTGAATAAGTCAAATGAAAGGAAAACTCTTATGGCCCATGAAGCTAAAACAAACGTCTCTTAGTCACTCTCCTCAAGCCCTTTGTCGATCAGCTTGACCGTAGTAGTGAAATTACCAATTTAACCAAAAAGCCAACTCATCATCTTGTGTGTTAAAACGTTTGACCTCAATTATTGATGAATATGAAAACTCCAGATGTATAACAGAAAGGATCTATTAAATGAAATGCGCATTAGACATTGAAACTCAAGCGTGGATGCTTCTACCGATTCAAACTGAAGTCATTAGTCCATTGCGGTTCCCTCAAGCGTGGTAACCGTCGCTGATGCCAAATATCTAACGTTTACCAATGAAGATGATGTCTATATTCAAGTCATTGATAGCCCTTTTGGCTCATATGACGAATATTGTCGCTGTTGGTCAAAAAGCCATTGATATGCCTGATTACAGGAATATGATGTCACATCGACCTCCTACAAAGCCAATCATGAGAGTACGACCAGCTTACTGTTTGGAGCTCTTGCACCCTTTCATTGAAAACGATGTGGAAACAATTGCTTTTGGCAGTTTTCGGTTTCCAATCGTTGAAGCTAGTCTATCGGACTGATTGAGGATTACAAAAACCTCTTTGACAGGTAAACACACTGTCCGTATCTTTAAAGAAGGGGAACACGTGATGTCACCATTGACTTCATGCTAGTTGCCGTATTGAACGAGGTCAAGCAGGGATTCTGGGACTTCTTGACACGGTTGATAAAGACTTCCGTGCCGATATTGATGCAGTTTGACAATTCAATGGGTGAAACGGATCCTGTTGCCGACCCTGAAGACTTCTTAATTGTGGATATTGGTGAAGGTACAACGGACTTGGCTGTTTTCTCCGTAAAGCGATTTAATCCTGAGTATTCTTATTCCATTACTCGTGGATATGGAAACTTGCTGGAGGACGCTATTGCTGTTGCTTCACGTGAACACCTCACCATTGAAAGTCGTAAGGACCTCCAAAAGTGCTCTGAATCAAACAATAAGCGTCGGGCAGAGCGTCGTGAAAAATGGATGCAATATGTGGCGCCAACTAAGGATAAGTTTATCGAAGTGGTGACAGATACCATTCTTAAAAACCTATGGAAAACGTGATTACTTTGATGCCATTATCTTTGTGGTGGTGGATCCACGGCCCTTACTGGCTACCGTGTGGATCTTGGGAGCAAGTCCAGATGAGTGATACGGATTTGTTTGACACGCTAAATGAAAAACTGCACCACAAATCAGTTGACCTCTTGTTCGGTGTACCTGCTCCTTATTCTCAAGGAATTAACGAGCGTGGACTTACACAAGTGTTAACCAATATGCAAAAGCTAAACTGAAAGGTTTGGTTTAATTTATAACCAATGAGAACGAGGAAATCCTCGTTCTTTGTTGTCTCTAGTGTCAGGAATTGTGATATAATAGAGTGAAGATATAGAAAGAAATCACATGAATGAGTACATTTAAAAAGCTCAAAATTCCGATGGCCTTATTGCTGACCTCGGTTGTTGCGACGGCTATGTCGGTTGATGTTGCTGCCCAGCCGAGCAGACCATCATCTTCAGAGCCAGCCTTCAGAAGAAGCTGAAATTGTGGGTAAAGTGGACTCACATGCCTGATGTCTTGGGTCGCATTGGTTAGTGCTATTTTTATGGCCAAACAACAATTACTCGATAACATTCGGAACTTTACACTGCCGGTGTGGACCTTGTGTATGCGGACCAATTGGATGGAGTCGGCGTTCAAATTGGACCAACAAATTGCCCTTCCATCGGTTGAGACTCTATGAGGAACCAGACTACGGTCCAGATTGTGTCGAGATATTGACCACCCTGAATGGGAGCGATGACCTCGTTCCATTCATATTCCTGTGGAATTTGGCGTGGATCCAAATATTCGGATGGATTACGGACTGACACCACCGAAAGGTCGAGCCTAAAGTTCCTGAATCGCCCGTTGCCACACCAGTGTCCCTGAGGTAGAAGAACCGTGCACCTAAAGTTGAGGAACCTGCAGTTCCTAAGGTAGAGGAACCTAACGTGCCTACAGTTGAGGAACCGGTTGAAACACCTACGTTCCCGGAACTACCAGCGGAAGAACCTCCAGTTGAAGTTCCTACCGTTCCTGAACTACCAGTTGAAACCCCTACTGTTCCCGAACTACCAGCCGAAACACCTGCTGTTCCTGAACTACCCGCAGAAAAACCTCAGGTTGAAGTTCCTGATGTTCCCGAACTACCCGTTGAAACACCTACAATTCCTGAACTACCAGCAGAAGAACCTACAGTTCCTGAACTACCTGTGGAAGAACCTCCAGTTGAAGTTCCTACAGTTCCTGAATTACCAGCAGAAGAACCTCCTGTAGTTCCTGAATTGCCGTCGGATATGCCATCAGATTTACCTGCCATGCCCGATTTACCTGACATGCCCGATTTACCATCAGACTTACCTGATATGCCATCAGAACTTACCTGATTTACCATCAGACTTACCTGATATGCCTTCAGACTTACCTGATATGCCTGATTTGCCATCAGACTTGCCTGACATGCCATCAGACTTACCTGATATGCCGTCTGAACCTCCGGTGGACCCGGGTCTGTCATGGGACAACATTCCAGATACCCCGTCTCCGGTGCCGTCATGGGATGCTCCAGTTGAAGCTCCACATGCTGAGCCACTCAAACCTAGCCAACCGAGTGATACGCATATGGACCGTACAATTTCGTGAAGAAGTTGTGACCTTACCACTGGGCAGCAAACGGAATACGATCCAAATCTACCACAAGGTGAAACTCGCTTGGTACAAGGTTCTGACGGTCAAAATGATTCACTACTACAAAGATACTTATGAAAAATGGCCATATCACTCATTCAGAACTGGTTGAGGAAACCACGGTAGAACCAGTGGCGGATATTCTTTACATTGGAAGTCAAGTGCACCAAGGTGCGACGGCCATTGTCGATTTCAAGGAAGGTGACAGTGTCTTAGGAATTCGGGTCCCTCAAGCTCAAGGGAGACATTGAAGCCTTTCGTCAAAAATCCTACGATGATTTGATGACGGAGTCAGAAGATGCACGCTATCAAAAAGCTACGTCACAAATTGATGCGTCCTTATTGGCCACGATCCGACCGAATCGGCTCCATTTGACCAAGTGCAATCATGGTTGGGTGTTGGTGATGAAATGGTCAATGTCTATAACTCGACCAACCTTGTTGATAAAGAAAAAGTCAATCAATATTTAGTGCACCTGCATCAACATGGACCGCGAAAGTAAAGGACTCAAAAACTGCAATATGATCCCTGAGCTTCATAAATTAACGAAGTTCGGGCTCAAGAGATGCACAGTATGGTCATATCCGCTATCGAGGTTTTGGCCCACTAGGCCCGATGGATCTAAATGGACGACGGTCCTTGACCTTCTTCCGAGTGATTACAAATCCTATGGATTTGGTGAAAACATGCTAGCTTGTTCCGTCCTTTCAATCCGTATCAATTGGTGAGTGAACAATGGATCGCGAAACGTTTGTTCGAACAATGGAAGGCGTCACCATCCCACTATGCGGCGATGATGAATCCGGAATACGCCTCGAACTGCGGTATCCTTTAAGTTGACTACCCGTAGCGGTGCCAAAAGTGAAAAATGGAACCAACTGGATGATTGGTGCAGAGCTATTTAGCTGAGCTTGCGTTTCTCAAGCTCTTTTGGCTTGTGCCCCCTGTTTATGATATAATAGTGATATAAGAATGAAAGGATCAACACATGAAACAAATTTTTAAACACCCCGTACCTTTGTGACGGGTCTTGCAGCTGTTAGGGATTGCTCCAGCCCTTTGCGACCGTTGCACAGGCAGATACGGAACCGTTTCCGACGGAATTAACACAACTGATTGCAGAAGCGAAAACCCTCAACATTCGGTTGTCGAAGGTCTAATAAAACCTTTGGTACCAATGTGGACCTGCAAACCTATTATGACAATTTGGTGCATAAACTTCAGGACCTTGTTATTCAGGCTAAAACAACTAAAAGCCACCAATGAGAACGCTCAAAAAGCTTTAAGTAGCTCAGGGCTAAATATGAAAAAGATTTGGCAACCTACCAAGCCAAACAAAAAGAATACGAAGCACAAAACCGATCTCTCAGGACTCCGATGCCTATAAAAAGTTGCAGGCGGACTATCAAAAACAGTTGGCTGAATATCAAAAAGAAACTGGACGCATGGAAGCAACAGTCTAAGGCTGATGCGGATGCGCAGGCTAAGTATCGGCTGACTTGGCTCAGTATGAAAAAGCTGAAACAAGAAGATGCCAGCTCAGCGGATTATGAAAAGAAGAAAGCTGATTATGAAAAGGCATCGACACAAGCGTCTGAAGATACCAGCCACTATAATGAAGCTAAAAAGGAATATGCGAAAGCCATGGCTGATTATCAGGCTAAGCTCGCTCAATACAAAACCGATTTGGCTGATTACGAAACCAAAAAAGCGCAGTATGATAAGGATTTGTCGGAATATAATAAGGCCGTTACTGGTTCATCAACTTCCGACTCCGAATATGCCAAGAAATTGGCGGAGTATGAAACAGCTAAGAAAAAATATGATGCTGATTTAGTGGCCTATAATCAGGCGCAGGCTCAGTACTTGGAAGCAAAGAAAGTATATGATGCTCAAATCGCTCAAATGGAGGCGGATAAAAATAAACCCGGCCATCTAAGTCAAGCGGTCGGGCAAGCGTTTGTTTTTAACGGCGAAACCAATGCTACCGTTAAAATTACCGGTGGATGATTCACCCAACCTAAAGCCGCAGTTGCACCGTCGTCTGTTTTCCAGGAGACGTTGCTCAATCACCCACAATGGATGAATACAATCGCTCGACAACAGTGCCGACCGCTATGGTTACCGAGCCTAGCCGTGGAGATTCATCGGGTTGGTGGTCTATGATGTGGAAAGTGGGCGATCATGTTCGAGTTGAATATACTAACCTCACAAATACTAGCTTTGCTGGACGAAAAATCTCAAAAAGTTGTATACAACTATGATGTGTTAAATAGTTCAAACCCTGATGGTTTGATTAATGCGGTTGTTTATCGTAATCCTACTGTGACTATTGACCCTATCTACCGACAATACCATCAAAACCAAGAAGTGCGGGTGCGACTCACACCAGAATACTATTATGAAGATGGTACAAAGGTTGATTTTCTTTCGAAAAGCGTCTGCATTAATTACAACAGGGTCTACCAACTATGGACTATTATGCGGGCAATTCGAGAGTGTTCAAAATATCAAAGATACTGCGGTTCGTTCCAATCACCGGTTCTAGTATTGTCAACAATAACGGGATCTATGCTGCAACAAGGAATAACTCACATAAAGCAGGTCGCGACATGAACGGTGCGCCAACTAATGGATCGACTCCGTATGATGCGAGTGAATGGATCAGTCAAGGTTCACCACTACAATGGTATGGTATGGAAGTGCCTTCCAAAGTACAGGAGCTAATCCGTCGTTCGAGTTTGTATCCCAGACATATGCACCTAACACCGATGTCAACCGGTATAAAGGGTATTGGCAACAACTGACAACTCAATTGGTCGTACCTGACGGCTATTGTACCCACACCTCCTGTTAAACCAACAGAACCAGTGAAACCAGATAAGGTGACGAATGCGGTTCCGGCGAAACCTGCTGAACTGAAAAAACCGGTCGTACCAGAGAAACCATCGATTACTCCTCCGGTAACGCCAAATACACCACCAACAACCCCTCCAACACCACCAACCCGAAAGCTGGTGAAAACCAAAGAACCAACTCCAAAAAGCAGGTGAAAAAACCAAAAGAGCCCCAAGCTCCAAATCGTCCACAGCCTAAGGACCCCGCAGATCCTGCAACAACTCCTCCGGTCAAACCAGAGGCACCAAAGGTGACACCGACACAAATCCCTCCATTTACGGTTCAAAAAGGTTCAGTAGCAGAACTGAAAACCACACGATGGATCACTGTGACAGGTAAAACCCTGAAAGCTCCGGTTGTGGCACCAGATTTCAAACCTAAGGACACATTCCCAGGTTACGAATTTGTGGAAACAAAGGTGAGACGGTTCTATCACCACTCACATCTATCGTCCGATTGAAAAGCCTGTCAAAAAGGTAACCACTATTTGGGTGACTGAAAAAGGCAAGGTTTTGAAACCACGTACCGACGGTGAGCAACCAAAAGAAAACTTCGACGGTTACGAATTCGTCCGTACAGATAAGGACAAAGATGGTAATACCACACACATTTATCGTCCTATCGAAAAACCAACCAAGAAAGTAACTACTATTTGGATTACTGAAAAAGGCCACGTTTTGAAACCTCGTACTGACGGTGAACATCCTAAGGAAAAACTTCGACGGTTATGAATTCGTCCGTACGGATAAGGACAAAGACGGTAATACAACTCACATTTACCGCAAGGTTGAAAAACCAGTCAAGAAAGTGACTACTATCTGGGTGACGGAGAAAGGTGAAGTCTTGAAGCCTCGCACCGACGGTGAACAGCCTAAGGAAAAACTTTGACGGTTATGAATTTGTTCGCACCGACAAGGATAAAGACGGTAACACCACTCACATCTACCGCAAGGTTGAAAAACCAGTCAAGAAAGTGACTACTATCTGGGTGACGGAGAAAGGTGAAGTCTTGAAGCCTCGCACCGACGGTGAACAGCCTAAGGAAAAACTTTGACGGTTATGAATTTGTTCGCACCGACAAGGATAAAGACGGTAACATCAGCCATATCTATAAGCCAGTCAAGAAAGTGACGACTATTTGGGTCACTGAAAAAGGTGAGGTTCTAAAACCTCGTACTAACGGGGAACAAACCTAAGGAAAATTTTTGATGGTTATGAATTTGTTCGTACTGACAAGGACAAAAGACGGTAATATCACTCTATATCTACCGCAAGGTTGAAAAACCAGTCAAGAAAAGTGACGACGATTTGGGTGACCGAAAAAGGTGAGGTCTTGAAACCTCGTACTGATGGTGAACAACCAAAAGTCGATTTTTGACGGTTATGAATTCGTTCGTACCGACAAGGACAAAGATGGTAATATCAGCCATATCTACCGTAAGGTTGAAAAACCTAAAGTCGAACGTAAAGATGATAAACTTGTCTATACACCACAAAACAGCTAAAGAATTACCAAAAACTGGTGATGCCGGTACCTTTAGTCGGTATCCTTGGTGGTTTACTAACAGGTGGCGGACTTGCCGGGCTCAAACGCAAAAAACGTCAAAAATAAGATAGAACTAACTTCGGTTGGTTCTATCCAATCGGTTGCATACGGAAAGGCAATGTGATATAATAGTGATATAAGAATGAATGAAAGGAATGTATTCATGAAAAATTGAATAAGAAATCGGCTAGTCTTGCCGCTTTGCAAATCGGTACAGCTCTATCACCATTGACCGTGCTTGCTCAAGCATCTGCTGATACGGTGGATGATGCGGTAGCTAAAGCTGAATCTGCGGGACTAAAGGTCCGTGTTGAGGATAAGGGTGACGTTAAAGTCAATTCCAAAAGCCGAAGCGGATACCAAAAACGCAGAGGCCGATGCTCAGTTGAAAGCTGATGCTGTTAAAGTAGCACAAGCTGTAGATAGCTATGTGGCAGAAAAACTACGGTTCAAAAAAAGCCAATCAAGAAGCTCAAACTCGTTATGAAACAGAAGTTAAGGCTGAATCTGAACGAGTTGCCAGCGGAAGCCGAAGCTCAAAAACAAGCTCACAAAATACAGAAGCTCAAAAAGCGTATGAAGCTGAAAAAGCTAAAGTAGAAGCTCAAAATGCTGAGGCTCAAAAAGCGTATGAAGCTGAAAAAGCTAAAGCAGAGGCTCAAAATGCGGATGCTCAAAAAGCATATGAAGCTGAGAAAGCTAAAGTAGAGGCTCAAAATGCTGAAAATTGAAAGCCTACGAAACAGAGCTTGCAAATACCAAAGCTGAAAATGCGAAATTGCTTGCTCAATATGAAGCTGAACTCCAAAAAGCTAAAGAAGCCAACCAAAAAGGTAACCAATCAAATGCCGATGAGGTTGCTCCCGCATCCAAGCTGAAAATGAAAAAGGCTCAAAAAGGATTATGAAGCTGAGTTGGCACGTGTTACGGCTGAACGTGATGCACTAACTAAAACAATATGAAGCTGAAAAAGCACGTATTGAAAAGGAAAATGCAGCGTCTGCTACAACCACTACTGCGGATGCGGCTAAAATCAGCAGACTACCAAAAAGCTTTGTGGATTATAACCAAAAAAAGTCCAAGAAATTACGGCTAAAAATCAAAAAGGCTCAAGCGGATTACGAAGCGGCTAAAAAGCAGTCGAAGCTAAAAACGCTAAACTTGATGCGGATTATGCCGCTGCTAAAAGCCTATGACGCTAAATTGGCTGAAGTCACTGCTAGCAATAAAGCCAAACAAGATGCTTACGATAAAGCACTTGCGGACTATAAGGCTGGCAAGCTTGATACAGTGACCAACAAGGAAAAACCTTTGACCATGGAAGTAACCAAAGCTCCAGCAGGTGTTACGGTTCAACCAGCTCGTACGATCGAAAAGGACTTGACCAATTCAACTAATTTGGATGCGGATTTGAAGGCGGCTGAAGCTGAGTTTAAAGCGGAAGAAGCGAAAGTCAATGCTAAGTTGAATGAACTTGCAAATACGCCTGTTGAAGAACCTGTAGACCCCGCAGCCCGTTCATTAGTGGCGAAAGAATTGAAAGCTGCTAAAGACTGGTCGACCGCGCAAAACCAATTAGGTCAACCGATTGGTGTTAAATATGTCATCAAAAGAAAAAGTGGTGACAGGTAAAGATGCGACTGTTGACGCTTTGAAAGCGGCTTTATGATAAAGCGAAGGCTCAAATGGATAATGAAGCCCTTGTTAGCCAACATTTCGACTCAACTACGCGTCCTGGCGGATATAATTGGACAGGCTCTAAAAACCGTTTCCTTCAAAAATGGGCTGATATTAAACAAACATACAATATGTATCAGACCGATGCTGATGCGAAAGCCGCTGCTGCAGCGAACAAAAACTCAAGACCGTCGATTATGATTTGACCCAATTGGGGGCTATGACAAAGCTCGTCAAACAACCGCGACAGGTGAGATTAACAAGAGTACGGGTATGCCTGCTGAGGTCACTGCATGGGCAGATGCATCAACCGCTAAACGCAATGAACTCAAACCATCTGGTGCTAATGTAACCCCTACCGTTCCAGGAGAGACTCCGAAAACTCAAGTTGATCCAGCAACCTACAAAAGCTAAAGTTGACGAATTTAATAATAATCTCCCGGATATTCAAGCGCGGGTTGATGCGTATAACGAGGCACGTAAAGAGAGCTTGGTTGCACTCTCGCTGGCGATTTGAATTCAACCATTGGTTCATCAGACTCAGGTCACCGTGTCATCAATGACAACAATTTGAAGTTCACGACATCGTCCAACAGCGTGAAGTATCTACGTTCACAAAACTTTACAAACCTGAATGACGCTATGACCAAAGGTTTCGATATTGCCAATACTGCAAACAGCGAAAGCTCTACGCCGGTAGAGAATCGTTTGGCTAAGGTTAATTTCACAGCAGTTCGCATTCCAAAAGGTGAATCGGTAACTGCTGAGTATACACGGAAAGACGGTAAGGATTATCTCCTTCCTGAGAATACTTGGACCTGTTCAACCATGTTTGTGAAGGACAGTGATTATACGAAAAAGGACGCCTTTACTGGCAGTGATGGACAAGCTTTTAAAACAAAAATTCGATATACCGTTCGAAATGATGGTTCGATTTCATCAGATGGTGACCCTCATTGCCTCTTCATGAATGATACGGCCGTGCCTGTTTACCTTGGTATCTCTAACATGGGTTCACCTGAAGGTTCTAATCGCTTCAAACTCATGCCGGATCCTCGTCAAGCTCACGGTACTACTACTACAACCGAGTTTTTGAATAGTGGGAATGAAGCCTTGCGTGCGACCGTGAGCGAATTGAATGTTGTGTATCCTGACCATACGGATCCAAGCACCTTCAAATTGTTACACGGTAAACGATACATTAAAGGAAACTTGCCAACAGTTGACAATGCTCCAGTAAAAGAATTTGTTTCTCGTCCGGATGCAAACTCAGGTGTCCAGGACCACGGTGTAACATTCTGGTAACAGCTTGTTACCAGTGTCTACTCCCTTAAGGACTTACCGGCCAACTGGAAAGACACAGAGTCTTGGGTGTCTCGTCAATTCGGTTGGGATGGTGCGAAACTTATCACCCATAACAAGAGCTTCAACAAAACCAAACGTTGATAAGGCGGTCAATCCAACTCCTGGTCGTTATCAAATTTCTGAGTTGAAACTGGGTTCTTCGATGCCTCATCTGCTATCATTGTACGTATGCCGAAGTACAACCATTCAACTATCAGTCCAGTGAAGCTACCTACACAAAGTGTTCGTCCCACTGGTGAGACGGTTCGTACCATTGAAGTGCCCGTTGTTCGTAGTGCGGATGCACCAACGACTCTGCGTGAAGTAACACCAGTCAAGATGGTTACTAGTACAAGGGAAACGAAAAAAGGTACAGAACCCATGAAACCTACCTTTTGGAACAAGTTCCGACTACGCCACCAGCTGTTAATAAGGATCCACTTCCAACAGCTCTTACACCTACACCATTGCCTGAAAAAACCAGTCAAAGGTCAAGTAAAAACCAGGAACGCAAAAACCACTCCAGAGCAACCAAAAATTGCCAGAGCTCCTAAGAAACCAATTCAAAAACCACTTCCAGATGCTGGAACGGTTGTTGTTGAACCCTAAGAAACCAACTTTGAAATCGGAACCTCGTGAAACCTCCACTCACACCAACTCCAGAAAAACCAAGTTTGGTTACACTCAACCGCTCCTAAATTGAAAGATGTTCCAAAACCACCTACGAGTACCACAACTACCAAAGTGGAACGGAAAGTGATTGAAAAACCAAAATTGCAGGAAGAACCAAAAGCTCCTGAATTAACCTTGAGTAAGGTTCGTTATACTTATGAACCAAACACTATTTGGGTGACTGTAGATGGAAAAAGTTCTCCGCAATAAGGAAGACGGTGAGAAACCAAAAGACCACTTCAATGGTTATGAGTACGTTCGCACTGAAAAAGATAAGGACGGCAATATCCGTCATATCTACAAACCAGTCGAAAAACCACAAGAACAACCAAAAGTGAAAACTATTTGGGAAACTGTTGATGGTAAAGTGCTTCGTAACTGGGAAGATGGTGAAAAACCAAAAGATGGATTTGACGGTTATGAATACGTTCGTACTGACAAGGACAAAGATGGTAATATCCACCACATTTATCAACCAGTCAAGAAAGTTACCACTATCTGGGTGACCGTGGATTTGCAAAAGTATTAGCGCGCGCAAAGACGGTACCCTTCCAAAAAGATAGCTTCGATGGTTGATGAATTCGTTCGTACCGATGTTGACAAAGACGGTAACACAACTCACGTGTTTAAAACTCGTTGAAAAGAAAGTCACTACTATCTGGGTAACGGTGGACGGTAAAGTTCTTCGTGAACGCAAAGATGGTACGCTTCCTAAAGATAGCTTTGACGGTTATGAATATGTTCGTACCGATGTTGACAAAGACGGTAACACAACTCACGTGTTTAAACCAGTCAAGAAAGTCACTACTATCTGGGTAACCGTAGACGGTAAAGTTCTCCGTGAACGTAAAGACGGTACATTACCAAAAGATAGCTTTGACGGTTGTGAATTCGTGAAAACTCGTGTTGACGAAAATGGAAATACCACACATATCTTCAAACCAGTTGTGAAATCTATCAAGACCATTTGGGAAAACTGTTGACCATACTAAGACCTTGCGTGCATGGGAAGACGGTGAAAAAGCCAAAGATAGCTTTTGATGGTTATGAATACGTTACAACTGAGCATGATGAAGATGGAAATATCCACCACCTTTATAAACCAGTTGTGAAAGAGCTACCAAAAGAACCTAGCAAACCTGAAGTGAAACCAACTGTTCAACCACAAACAGCCAAAGAACTTCCAAAAACAGGTGATGCAGGAATGCTCACAAGCATGCTCGGCGGACTCTTTTGCTGGAACCGGATTTCTTGGATTCAAACGCAAGAAAAACCCGTAAAAATAAGTCTCATAAACCTTAGACATTGTCTAAGGTTTATTTTTGATGGACTGCATCAGATACGCTAACCCACAAGATGGTTAAAAATATGGTATAATAAAATTAATAAAGATAACCCAGAAAGGAATTGTTATGACCTACACATATTACTTATGAAAACGGAGATGAATTTTTGTTCGACCACGGGGCGATTGATGATGGCTCTGTCTGTTACGGAGATTTGCTAGCTGTGAACGTGAACGGTCAATGGGGGCGCACGAACGCAACACCCGTTGTCATTCGAACAGGAAATGAGATTGACGGAGAAGGCGTTCACACAACGGATGAAGTCTTGGGACAAACCTTAGAGTCACTCCCTCAAGCTTCTCGAGTGCCTGAATTTTACGGGTTCGACTATGCGGTTGGTCAATTACCAGAGAAAGTCCAATTCAGTCAAATTGACCGCGGCATTACGGAGGATGAAGATATGACGGTATCAGCACTTATCTTTTTCATCAAAAATCACTACAAGGTTCTCCTGACCATTTGTCGGGTACACTTGTGGGAATTCAAAACTCACTCGGATGGCAAATCATTGACCCGGCCGCGAGTGGAGCCTACAGAGCCACGAATGTCTCATGCCAACTAGAACCCGGCTATGGTGACGACTTGTATGATGGTAGAGAACCTTAACAATTGTACCATCACAACAAATGACCTCCAATCAGTTGCTGGTCGGGATTTGCAAATGTAGCACGTTCAGTAAAGGATACGCAACATGAAAGAATATTGGATTGTTAAACCTGATGATATCAAAAACATCTCAGAGGACTCACCAACTTCACTGACTTGGCGAATTTTCGGCATGGTGATTACTTTGAAAAGCATCAAGGCGCCTATTACTATTCTACGGATAAAAATGGCGCATGTCAGTTTGTTGACGCCACGTCGGAATTATCGGCCCCACTTGTGTATGACGTCATTAAAGCCAACTATCCCTACGATGGATTAGACGGAGCTCGCTCAACTGTCGATTTATTGTGTGACGCCACGGAAGCGAAACGCGAAGGTGCCACAGAAGACCAATTACGTAATCGCTTGAATTTTTGACGTAAGGCATGCTGTCGGAATTCCAACGAGAGCCTTGAAAACATGGACCAAAACCTCGTGAAGAGTGGCGTGAGTATGATGTCTATTTTTGTTGTCCACAATGGCCACGGTCTGGTTGATTTGGCCCTCACAAGGTGGCTCGACACACCTCATTGATGACAGTGAGTACGTCTTTCAACTCACGGAAGATGGGGACTGGCAATATGGAAATATCGGTACAGGTATGAAGTTGGTTGAGTTATCGGAAAATCAAGAAACTCTGACCCCAGTTGTTACAGACGAGGAGACTTATCAAATCATTCGAACTCACAATTTAACTCCTGAGCAACCTAAACAGAGAACCGGATTTGTGGAACAATATCTCGAGCGAGTACAACGTGACGAACTGATGGTTGGCCAAGACGGTCAAATGGCTTTTGATTTTGGGGCCTCGATTTTTGCCACGGATTTGCAAACTGAACTCGAAATTGCAATCTAACAATACCACTCTAGAACGCTAACAGGGCCCCTAATGGGGGCTTTTTCTATGTTCACATTCTTGTTTTTCTGATAGCATTGTGATATAATGAAGGTGGAAAAATACTAATGAAAGGCGACTACCAAAATGTCTTATAAAAATTATCAAGGCCACTCTACCTGTTGCAGCTTTAGGTGCACTATCGCAAGTTGCCCAAGCTGATACACTCAGATGATGCCATCAAAGATGCCAAAGATGCAGGATTTTCGACGTCCGTTCAAACACGTACAGAGAAAGTATCTAGCCAATCTGAAGCCGACCGCCTCAATCAAGAAGAAGCGAGCCGTGTTCAAGCCTTGGCTCAACGCATTCAGGCCCAAATTCAAAAAGCCAAAAACCAGTGACCAATCTGTCCATCAAATTGTTACTTCTGTGCTAACTGACCAGGGTAAAGAGAGCACACAGGGTTCAGGGCAAAATGAAACGATTGTGCGTGAGAATATTCAGGCACAAAAAGCCTATGAAGAAGCTGTTAAAGCCGTTGAAGCTAAAAATGCAAAAGGCGCAAGCTGACTATGAGGCAGAGAAAGCCAAACTTGCTGAAGAAAATACTAAGGCTCAACAGGCTTATGAAGTCCAAAAAGTTAAAGTAGAAGCTGACAATGCCAACAACAAAAAGGCATACGAAGAAGTTATTAAACGGATTGCATCCGAAAATAAACAAGCGCAAGACGCGTATCAAGCTAATCGACAAAAAAAGCGGAAGCTGAACTCCATACCAAAGAATGGCTTGACGCAAAGGTCATTGAGGGATGCGAAAGCCGCAGGTGTTACCGTTCGTTCCGCTAAAACGGTCGATAAAGGAACTGTCAAAGAAAGTGACTTGACAGGGTCTTCAAGGTGAGTATGACAAAGCAGCTTCTGCTGTTCGGGCTAAATTAGAAGTCGCTAAACAAGAACTCGCCAAGGCCAACGTCGAATTCAAAAGCTAGTAATGAATTGAAACAATTTGTTAAAACTCAGCAGGATGCAATTAAGGCTATCATTGACAAGGATAATGCTAATTCAGCTACCACTCATATTCGAACGGTCATCAAACAAGGCCCCGTCATTGAAAATGCTGACCAACTCAAAAAGGCTTATCAGGATTTGCTCCAAACAGCTAAGGATAATGCCGTGCGCACCTGAATGAGCAACGTTCTTATTATCGCTCACAAGGCAAAAACCACTGATGAAGCAGACACGTTAACAAATAAAGCTATTGCCTCACACTTTCTCACCATAGATTCGCCTGCGAAGGTGACCAACTACCAGTCCAGCAACCTATGAAAGTCTACTGCGTAGTTTGAGTGCGAAGGTGACCGAAGTGCCAATCACGCAGGAATTCCTAACACCCTCTTGACGCCGATGCTAGTAGTAGTGACCCCAGGTTGTAGAATATAAAAAAAGCGTGGAAAACACTTAATGATAAAGTATTGAAGCATACAAGTCCAATGAAGCTATTGTGAAATTGCTTCGTGTGACCCAGGATGGTGTTGCTCAGGGTCAGGTTTCTGGGTTTATGCTCTCCGATCATTATGAAGCTGACTTAGAACGCTATCAAGAGGCTCAATCAGCAGATTGAGAAACTATAACTACTACTATGGCGCCCCAATTAGGGAAATTATTGGTACCTACAATGATAGCATTAAATCGAATGCACCACTTTTGATGACTGAAATCTATAGTCGTGCAACTCATGGCAGTTCTTTTAACCAGCGGTTCACTAATGAGAGCAACATTGAGATTACCAAGTCATCTGATGCGGTACAATTTTTAAACCCTCCGACAACCATGGATGGTGGTATGTTTGACATTCGCACACCGAAAAACAAGTGCCACCACGCCTCAATTTTTCTCATTCTCCAATCAAGGATTGGCTGATGGGAGCGTCGATGTTAGTCTTGTACGGATTCCGAAAGGGCAATCCATTACTGTGAGATATACCTTGAAATCAGGGCAGCCTTATTTGTCTGGTAAACAAATGATTGGTGACAAACCGCTTGCAGTACAACTCCTTTGCTAAAGAAACTGCTGATGCGTATCGGGCTGCAAACAAAAATTGACGGATGCTGATATTCAAGACGTCTACACCATTGAATCCACTATCACGAATAATGGTGGGGTAAATGATGGGGACCTGGTTGTTGGCGTTGCTAACCGTACGGGCGCGCCATTCATGATTGGTGTAGCCAATGGTACATCGGCTGAAGACCGAATCACATGGAATCTCAACACCAATGATCCACGGTTGGCGTTCTCCTATCAGACAGAAACCGTTCTACGCACTAAACAGAATCAAGTTCTAACCCAGGACTTGTTCAAGGGGCGAAGACCATCACTCGCATGAGGCTGATGGTAATGTCACCGGAAATACCTTCCAATTGACATCAAATGACCATTATACGACCAACTATTCGGCTACCTTATCGGATAGTCGTGAGCTCACCCTCGTGGACATGAAACGTAGTACCGTCAACCATGATGGTCTTGGGTGGCATCATTATCAAGCCCTTGCAGATGAGGATGGGATGCAGCTTTATACTCCTGAGGATGGGTGGCGTGACCAGAATATGTGGTCGTTAATGCGCCAAGGTATGGCAAAAGATAATACCGCTCTCACTGCGATACGCAAAACCTATAACAAAGTCCTTCTCGATTGGGGAGCGAAAGATGGTACGAATAATTGGGCTGAAATTCATGAGACAGGTGACTTTTTATGTGACTAGCGGTAGTACTCGTACGCCGTCATTCCCAACGTTTAATGTTGCTGTCCCGCCCCGTCCGGTGAAGAAACCAACTGAAGTGCGTATTCCGAAGGTAACAGCCGAACTAGTACGTGAGGTAACACTTCCGCAACCAAAAATCAACCGACCCGGTCGACCCTGCAACTGTCGCTTCTATCGAACTGGTGAAATGGGTGGCTAAGTATACTAAGCCATACACCGAAAAACCGCCAGTACCAAAAAGAAAACCCGGTAGAACCGCCGCTTATTCCTGAACCTAAGAAACCGGAAGAAAAACCACTCCCAACACCTCCTAAAAAGAAGAGTTACCGAAACGCCCTGAATTGAAGGCTATTGCATCGGGTTCTAACTCCTTCGTTGTCAAATCACGAAAAAGCAACTCGCCCAACCATCGCGGTTGAACGAATTCAGTATGTCGCTGAAGGTCGAGTATCATCAGCCAACTCACTGGTTGTTCGTACTAAGAACGAAGTGAAACGAGCAGGTTCTGGAAATAGCTTTATTATCCGTCGACTTGGATGATGACCAAACAAACCTTAGGCATTGCCTGAGGTTTGTTTTCTTGCTGTTCAGCATTTAATATGATATAATGAATATGAAGAACTATAGAAAGGTGAATAGAATGCCACATAAAATCATGAAGGCAACTCTACCAACGCTTACATTAGGAGCTATGTTGGGGGGTGTTGCGCAAAGCAGATGTATTGGATGACGCTATCAACAACGCAAAGGACGCTGGTTTTACAACTAATGTGCAAACGCGCACCGAGAAAGTATCTAGCCAATCTGAAGCTGACCGGTTAAATCAAGAAGAGACATTGCGTGTACAAGCTCTTGCCAAACGTATTCAAAATCAGGTGCAGTCGGCCCAGTCGAGCGACCGTTCAGTTCAAACCGTTGTTACCGCTGTACTGACCGACCAAGAAAAAGGAAAGCACACAAGGTTTAGGACCAAACCACACTATCACTAAGGAAAAATCATGATAGTCAAAAAGCCTATGAGAATGCTGTCCAATCAGTAGAGGCCAAAAATGCTCAAGCCCAAGCTACGTATGAAGTTGAGAAAGCTCGTATCGCTCAGGAGAACGCGAAAGCACTTGCTGACTATGAAGCTGAAAAAGGCTCGTGTTTCAAACCCAGAATGCTAAAAAAATCGAAAGACGTACGAAGAAGCTATTAAGCGAATTGCAAGCGAAAAATCAACAAACCAAAAAAATGCTTACGAACTAGCTAAACAAAAATCTGAAGCTGAACTGCATGCGAAAGAATGGTCCGATACAAAGGTCATTGAGGATGCTAAAGCAGCAGGTGTCATCGTTCGTCCAGCTAAAGTGGTTGATAAAGGAACTGTCAAAGAAAGTGACTTAGCAGGTCTTCAAGGCGAATATGATAAAGCTGTTGCTGATGTGCGTGCTAAACTTGAAATTGCAAAGAAAGAACTGGACAAAGCCAATGTCGAATTCAAGGCTAGTAATGAATTAAAAACAATTCGTTAAAACCCAGCAGGATGCAATCAAGGCTATTATTGACAAAGATAATGCCAATACCGCTACCACTCATATTCGCACGGTTATCAAACAAGGCCCTGTCATCGAAAATGCTGACCAACTCAAAAAGCCTATCAGGATTTACTTCAAACGGCAAAGGATAATGCTGTACGTGACTGGGATGCACAAAAAGCTTATTATCTCTCACAAGGCAAAACCGATGATGAAGCCTATCAGCTAGCACGTAAAGCTGTCGCGCCGCATTTCCTAGTTCGACTTGACGGCCTCAACCCTGATTATAAGGAGGCTCTGCTGGGTGGTAAACCAAAAATCACTGAAGTACCTGTTACAGCCACCTTGCCAGAAATTCCTGTTGGTCTTGATTTGACGAAGACCGATGACCCTAATGTTGTGGCATACAAAAAGCTGTTTCTGATATAGAGGCTGAGCTCTATAAGGTATGGAATTCTAATGAAGCTGTAGCCATGATTCACGAGTTCGATGGGCCTCAAGAACATGCTCCGTCGTTTTCTGATAACTATGATGAAGACTTGAAGAAATATCAGGATGCACAAAATGAGCTTGCCCGTCTTCGTTCTGGTGTACCTACTAACAGTCAATTACTGAGACCTATTGTTGACTACTATAATGATATCATTAAATCTCAGGCTTCGACCCTCATTGATATGGCGATCGATAATGCCACGAGGGTGGTTCTAATCGTTCTTTCCTTAACGAAAGTAACATTGAAATCACCAAGTCATCAGACACTGTTAAATTCTTGGCTAAACCAGCCAACACCGATGGGTCAATTTTTGATGTTCGCACATCAACAGCGACCGTTAATTCTCCGGAATATTTCCAAATCAAAGAAGGCTTATCAGCTAACGGTGCCATGGTAGATGCGACCCTTGTTCGTATTCCAAAAAGGCCAATCTATTACTGTTAAATATACATTAAAAATGGCCAACCATATATCAAGGGTAAACAACCGAAAAGATATGGGTTCTTCTGTTGCCCAATTTTTTGCGCAAGATACGGTTGCACAATACCGAAAAAGAAAAACAAGCAACTACATGATGACGATATCCAAGATGTATATACCATCGAAGTAAAAATTACAAACAATGGTGGGGTACATGATGGTGATGCTATTGTAGCTGTTCGCAATAACACCTGGAGTCCTTTCTATATTGGAGTGGTTAACGGTACCCGACCCTAGCGATCGTATTCAATGGAAGCTTAATTCTGATGAACCGTCCCTTGCCTTTAGCTACAAACAAGACCTATCCTTCCGTAATCAGAAAAATCAATTACTCTCGATTGGTCTACCTCAAGGTGAAGTGACGCAGGAAGAACATACCTATCATGGATACCAAATGGGCGTGACTTCTAGAATTCGTTCTGACACTCATTACGTTGCTAAACTCTTCAACCCCTTGGATAAAGCCTACCCAGTTGAACGTGTAGACACGACGGATATTACTATTAAAGATGGAAATAATCCTCGCCGGAACTTAATTGGGGTGGTTACCGGAACATGTATGATTCCGCTGGTAATGAACTCTTTACACCACCAACCGGTTGGGAAGACAAGTATATGTGGACATCTGTCAAGTCTGGAATGTCTGATGAAACTACCTTCTCATCCGTTCACAAAACATATAATAAACCTCTTCTCGATTGGGGGCGCTCGTGATGACAAACACAATTGGTCATCATTACATGAAACGGGTACTTTTTACGGCCTCTTCCAACCTATCCCTCCAAGGTATTCAGAGCTACGATATCACACTCACCCCACGACCTGTTAAACCACCAAAAGAAGTGAAAGTTCCAAAAACTCACCGTTGAATTGGTGCGCGAGGTGGCACTCCCTAGACCTAAATCAACCGACCCGGTTGATCCTGTGACTGTCGCTTCTATTGAGCCGGTCAAATGGATTGCCAAATACATGAAACCATTTACGGAAGAGCCACCTAAACCAAAAAGAAACTCCGTACAACCTCCAATCATTCCGGAACCTAAGAAACCGGAAGAAAAACCTCTTCCAACCCCTCCGACGAAAGAA
>BNJV01001436.1_pt1 | contig 22795 bp, 29 predicted proteins | sample 8540591 | NCBI WGS metagenome assembly BNJV01 (sample SAMD00202457, study PRJDB9452) | human saliva metagenome | host: Homo sapiens | reverse complement strand
AGGACATGTGTATCCTGCCGCTGAAGAGCCATGTAATACGCACGCTGGAATTCCAAGATGGAACGATTGTGGACGGGGAAGCGGAACGTCAAAATATCGCCAGAAGATTAAGAGGTTTCCGTGCATTGCTACGACGAAAATCGTAAGCTCGATGAAAACCGTACGCCGACAGCTGCGCGTGAAGTCATCAATGCGATTATGGAAGCCGATATGGTTGTACTAGGACTACAGTAGGTCTTTATACTAGTATCTTGCCAAGCTTAATGATTAGCGATATCCGGTCAAGCCGTTTGCGAAACGAAGGCGGAAGTGGTGTACATCTGTAGCATCATGACGCAACGATGGTGAAACGGAACACTTTACCGATGCCGATACGTATGCGCGTGTTGCATGACCATTTAGGAACTGAAGTTATCGACACTGTTCTCGTGAATACAGGCGAGTGCCAGAAGTGCCCTAAACCAACAAAGAACGAAGAGTATCTTTACCAAGTGAAGTACGACTTCCAGAGGATTGCGCGACGAGGGGATGCCAGTGGTGTCGTCTGACTTTATGAAATTACGTGAAAAGGCGTATACCATGATGGTGAAAAAGTCATCGACGAATTGTTCAGTCTCCTACAAAGTGCACGAATTGAATAATAACGAATGAAATAGGGCAAGACTATCTTGGCTCCTTCAACTAAACTAGAAGAGAAAGGAGGCCTGTCCTTACTGTCATTTGCTGCAGAAACAAAACAAGAACTAACGCAACTAGAAGTGCAATATGACATATTCAAAAATGACAGCGGCACTCATTCGAATGAATGGGGCGGTTGGGATTGAATCGTCAATTGATTTTACAAATATCCAAACAGAAAATGCTGCGATTGCTAGACGTATTTTATGTGCTCTTGAAGAAGTATTATCAAGTGGAAGAGTGAACTCTTGGTTCGCCGTAAGATGAAACTGAAGAAGAACAATGTGTATATCGTGCGTTTGAAACACGGAACGGAAGAGTTCTGGAAGACTTGAATATTAAGTCAGACGGTTTATTTAATATGCGCGTTCCGGAAAAATGTTCGTGAAGACGAAGAAGATGCGTGCCTACCTTCAGTGGGGCGTTTTCTGGCTGGTGGTTCGATTAATGACCCGAAAACAAGCCGTTATCGCAGAATTTATTCGATTTACGAAAACATAACGACGATATTTGTCAGATGATGAATGCGTTTGGGATTGAATGCCAGAACGATTGAGCGTCGTAAAGGGGTATCAGTCACATGTGAAAAGAAGCCGAGAAAATTGCAGACTTCCTTTGCTCGTGATTCATGCTTCAAAAGCGATGCTGCATTTTGAGAGATATCCGAATCATTCGAGATATGAGAAATACAGCGAATCGTTTAGTGAACTGCGAGAATGCCAATATTAATAAAGTGGTAGAACGCAGCCACTCGTCAAATCGAAGAGATTCAATATGATCAGAAGATACGGTGGGACTGGATGCCTTGCCGGATAAAATTATCGGATATTGCCAAAATCCGTTTAGAGAATCAGAAATTAGTTTGAAAGAGTTGGGCGAGATGTTGCACGTCTGGTGCGATTTTCAAAATCAGGAGTCAACCACGAGACTGCGTAAGATTTCGAAATTTTCTCCAAAAGTGAAACGAAGGAAAAAGCAATTGAGAGGAGAGTGTGGCGTAGCTTACTATGACACATAGGAGGTTCGTCTTATGAACTTGAGTATCTTTAATTGGTCGTGTTGTCAAGAGGTGAGAGGTGCAACAGCTTCAGCCTTCCGGAAAGAGTGTGTTTAATAATACCATCGCGGTGCAAAATGTGTACCACCAACAGCGATGATTCCTATCATTCACACTTTTATCCAGAGTGAGTCGCTTCAGGGGCAGAATTGCCAGAGCGTATCGGCAAGTTTGTCAAAAAAGGAGACCGCATTGGCGTGGAAGGACGACTCAATACGCGTCGCTACACTAACAAGAATCATCAAGAGGTGTATGTGACGGAAGTGGTGATTGAGAAGTGTACTTCTTAGAACGTAAACACGAAACAGAAGAAGGACGGGCGAGTCCCTTTTTGAAGATCGCAAAGTTTGTTTGTGGAATAGTGGAAGGAGAAAAATTCCTTCACTTGGATGTATAAAATGAAGGAGTTTTTCGAGTGATTATATTTATTAACGGGACAGCTATTGTCGTCGGGGCGCTTGCGGGTGTGTTTTTACGCCATATTATTTCAGAGCGCTTCGCACAACATATCATGCAAGGGTTAGCGCTTTGTGTATTTCTAGTCGGAATTAAAGGCGCGATTCAAATCCCGAACAGCTTGATTATGATTTTATCGCTTGTATGCGGTGGGGTTGTCGGAGAAGGGCTTCAAATGGAGGAGCGAGTGCGTGAGTTCTCAGACTGAGCTTCAGGAGAAGGCTTCAAAAGGCAAAGAAAATAATTTAAATATTGGTGAAGGATTCGTTGCGGCAGTCATGATTTTCTGCGTGGGAGCTCTTGCCACAATGGGATCAATTCAGCTAGGAATTACTGGAGACCCAACGCTACTTCAAACGAAGTCAGTACTTGACGGGATTACTTCGATTTTCCTTGCGGCGACGGAAGGGATTGGATAGGAGCTTTCTGCTGTGGCGGTCATTGCGTATGAGTTAATTTTAGTGGGCTTATCGCAAATCGTTGCCCTCTCATTTAAATGAAGTAGTAACCGTATCGATGTCAGCAGTGGGATCGGGTTCTTTTTAGATTGGGTTAGCCATGAACTTACTAGGTATTACGAAGATTAAGAGTGTTGAACTATCACCAGCCATCTTATAGCCCGATCTTTTACTTGTACCGCTATTTGCGTTATTTTTAATAGTTGAAGACAATGAAAAACACCGTTCCAAAGAAATTTTCTTGGAACGAGTGTTTCAATATGATTAGTTATTTTCTGCTTCTAATTTTTCAGAAAGCATCGTGTAAGATTGATTTCAATGTTTTTGCAGATAAGGCCATTTTCTCTTGTTCAGAGTCAGCTAGAGGGATTTCGATAATTTGACGAATTCCTTCACGTCCGATAACGGCTGGAGCTCCGATGAAAATATCATCTTGTCCGTATTGACCTTCAAAGGTATACCGATAATGGGAAGATGAAGCTGTTCGTTGTTTAAGATGAGCTTTTTGTAATACGCTAGAGTAGCACCGATACCGTAGTAAGTCGCACCTTTTTAGCGATGATTTCATAAGCCGCGTCACGTACTTGGAAGAATACTTCAACTAATTTTTCTTCATCAACGTGTGGATTTTGACGAACCCATTCATAGAGTTGTAAACCGCCGACGTTTGTATGTGACCAAACTGGGAATTCAGTATCCCCGTGTTCACCCATGATATATCCGTGAACGTTACGTGCGTCAACGCCGACTAATTCAGCGATTGTTTGACGGAAACGAGCACTGTCTGAGAAGTACCGAATCCAAATAACGCGTTCTTTTGGAAGTCCTGAGAATTTCAAGTTGCGTAAGTTAAGATATCTACTGGGTTAGACGCCATTAGGAAGATTCCGTTGAATCCGCTCGCCATAATAGAGTCTAGATGTTTTTCAAAGATTTTTAAGTTTTTAGATACTAAGTCCAAGCGAGTTTCGCCAGGTTTTTGAGCAGCTCCTGCTGTGATACATACGATGTCTGCGTCGTGGCAGTCTTCGTATTTCGCTGCATAAATCTTTTTAGGGGCATTGAAAGCTAAGGCATGTGATAAGTCTAACGCATCGCCTTCTGTTTTCTCGAAATTGATGTCGATAATTCCTAGTTCTTCTGCAATCCCTTGTAATACAAGTGCGTATGCGTAACTAGAACCAACGGCACCGTCACCGACTAAAATTACTTTATTACCATGTTTTTGAGATTTTTCCATATTCATACTCCCTAAAAAATTAGTGATGGAATATCCATAAACAAGTATAGCATGATTTTTAAAAATTGATTTTCATAAGGCCCCTTTTATGACAAATAATACATAAAAAACACAATTTCGTGAAAATGTGAATTAATAACGGGACGGTGTAGGGGTATGGTATAATAGCAAAATAGAAGAAAAAAGAATAGGTGAAAGTATGAAATTAGTCGTTGGTCTAGGGAATCCTGGAGCAAAGTATAAAGGGACAAGACATAATGTCGGGTTCATGACAATGGATAGAAGTGGCCTACCAAGAGAAGTTTGATTTTGATAAGGCGCTCTTTGATGCCGTATGTTGCGCAAGTGCAAATCGGTGGCGAAAAAGTCATCTTCATGAAGCCACTCACGTTTATGAACTTGTCGGGTGAAGCAATTCGTCCGCTGATGAATTATTTTAAAATTGGAATCGAAGACTTGCTAGTTGTTTATGATGATATGGATCTGCCGGTTGGAAAGATTCGTCTTCGTCAAAAAGGCAGCGCCGGAGGACATAACGGAATCAAGAGTATTATTTCGTGCCTCGGTACGAGCGAGTTTAACCGTATTAAGGTTGGGAGTTGGTCGTCCAAAAGATGGGCGTACGGTCGTAGGGACAGTGCTCAACCGTTTTTGAAAAGAGGAAGAAGAGACATTGTTTTTGCCGTGCAAAAGAGTGTCGATGCGATTCGTTCGTGGATTGAAACGAGCGATTTCGTCAAAACAATGAATCAATTTAATTAATCCATAGAAAAGAGATGCTGCAAAATTTTTTTGCGGTCTCTTTTTGTCGTTGGAAAAAGGAGAATAGTATGCAATTATTGCACCAAACAATTAGTAAACTGAAAGGATTTAAAGAGTGGTTCGATACGCTTACTCTACACGAGAGTCAACTTGTGCTAGGGCTTAGCGGTTCTGTAAAACACTTGGCCGAGTCATGTGCGTTTGAGAAATTGGACAAGCAATTAGTGATTGTGACGCCAACGCTCTTACAAGCAACGCAAACCTATGAAGAGTTATCGGAGTGGTATGACGATGAGGTTGTCCACCTCTTCCCGGTAGAAGAGTCACTTGCGGCGGATTTCTCTGTAGTGTCACCGGATGTGGTGAGCCAACGCATTCGTACGCTCGATTTCTTAAGTCGTGGAGAAAAAGGGATTGTCATCGTGCCACTCTCTGGGATTCAAAAGCTCTTAGTGCCAGCAGCGGTATGGAAGAAGAGCTCGATTGAACTCGCGATGGGGTCTGAAATCGAGTCGATGGATGCCTTTGTCGAGCAGTTAGTGGAATTAGGATATCGTCGTGAAAATATGGTGGCGACTCATGGCGAATTTGCGCTTCGTGGAAGTATCGTCGATATTTACCCACTCGACCAAGAATATCCACTACGTCTGGATTTCTTTGATACAGAAGTGGATTCGATTCGTGCATTTAATGCGGAAACACAACGATCGATGGATGTGATTAACGAAGTGCGCATTTTACCAGCCACGGACTTGCCACTTCAAAAGGAAGCGGTATGGAAGGCGCAAGCCAAAATCCATGCGCTCTATGAAAAGGACGTGAAGGCGGCTCAAAGTCCAGAGCGAAAAGATCAAGTCTCTAATATCCAGCAAGCCATCGATGCGCAATTAGAAAATGGAGAAATCCCATCAAACTTAACGTACTTCTTGGAATGTATTTATCCAGAAAAGACTAGTTTACTAGATTATGTATCAGAAGATGCGTACCTCATTATTGATGACTACGCTCGTTTTATCGAAAAAAGCAAAACCTTGGAAGAAGAGGCAGGCTATTGGAAGACGCACCATATCGAAACGGGTGCGATTGCTTCTGGATTGTCGCTTGTTCAAGATGGACGAAAAGTGTTAAAAGAAAGTCCGCTCTCGAGAACGTATTTAGCCATTTTCCAAAAAGGCCTTGGAAGACTCGCGCTCGATGCGATTCATCCGATTACGACACGTACCATGACGCAGTTCTTCTCACAAATGCCGATGGTGAAAGTCGAAGCGGACCGTTGGAAGAAACAAGGTGCAACAGTTATCGTCTTAGTCGATGATGCCAAACGCGCGCAAAAGGTCGAACAAACCTTTGCAGATTTTGACATCAAGAGTGTCATTTCAAACGGGACTGTGCTAGAAGGGCAACTTCAAATCATGGTCGGCAAGATGCACAATGGATTTGAGCTGCCAGAAGATAAATTCGCTATCTTAACGGAACGCGAATTATTCAATAAACTCACGAAACGTGCACCGCGAAGTCAGAAAATCTCGAACGCGGAACGCTTGAAGAGCTATACCGAATTAGCCGTTGGAGATTATGTAGTTCACGTGAATCATGGGGTCGGTGTGTACCAAGGGATGGAGACGCTCGAAATCGGCGGCATCCACCAAGACTACATGTCGATTCACTATCAAGATGGCGGAAATCTATTCGTCCCAGTCTCTCAAATTAAGCTCGTTCAAAAATATGTGTCGTCGGATGCCAAAGTTCCAAAACTAAATAAATTAGGCGGTACTGAATGGGCGAAGACGAAACGTAAAGTTACTGCTAAGATTGAAGATATCGCCGACGAACTCATCGAATTATATGCCAAACGGGATGCCGAAAAAGGGTATGCGTTTAGCCGCGATACCGTCGAGCAACAAGAATTCGAACAAGCCTTCCCATACACAGAAACGCAAGACCAACTAAGAAGTGTTGCGGAAATTAAGGAAGATATGCAAAAGGACAAACCGATGGACCGTCTACTTGTCGGGGACGTTGGATACGGGAAGACGGAAGTAGCCATGCGTGCGGTCTTCAAGGCAGTCATGGATGGAAAACAAGCGGCAGTCTTGGTACCAACAACGATTCTTGCCGAGCAACATTACGAGAATTTCGTGCAACGTTTTGCGGATTATCCATTTACCATCGGATTATTAAGTCGTTTCCGTAGTAAAAAAGAACAAGAAGAAACGATTGAGAAGCTTCGCAAAGGCGCAGTCGATATCGTTATCGGGACGCACCGTCTGCTTTCAAAAGACGTGCAGTTTCTCGACTTAGGACTTCTCATTGTCGACGAAGAACAACGCTTTGGAGTGAAGCATAAGGAACGTTTGAAACAATTGAAATCGCAAGTGGACGTATTGACGCTCACTGCAACGCCAATTCCAAGAACGCTCCACATGTCAATGCTTGGGGTGCGTGATTTATCTGTAATTGAGACACCACCAGCAAACCGTTATCCGGTTCAAACGTTCGTGATGGAACAAAACCCGATGACGATTCGTGACGGGATTGAACGCGAGATGGCTCGTGGCGGACAAGTCTTCTATTTATATAATCGTGTCGAAACGATTGAGAAGAAGGCCGACGAACTTAGAGCGCTCGTTCCAGGATGTCGTGTTGGTGTGATTCATGGTCAGATGAGTGAGACGACGCTCGAAAATATTCTCTTCCAATTTATCGAAGGGGAATACGATGTATTAGTGACGACCACGATTATCGAAACTGGGGTGGACATTCCAAACGTCAACACTCTCTTTATTGAAAATGCCGATCATATGGGGCTTTCGCAGTTGTATCAATTGCGTGGACGTGTGGGGCGTACAAACCGTATTGCCTATGCATACTCTCATGTATCAACCGGATAAAGTGTTAACCGAAGTCAGCGAGAAGCGTCTGCAAGCGATGCGCGACTTTACAGAACTCGGCTCTGGATTCAAAGATTGCTATGCGCAGTACTCTCGATTCGTGGGGCGGGGAATTTACTTGGAAAAACAACAGCACGGATTCATTGATTCGGTCGGATTCGACTTATATTCTCAATTATTAAGCGAAGCCGTGTTGAAGAAACAAGGTAAAGAAGTGAAGTCGGACGAAGAAACGGTTGAAATCGACTTACAAATTGATGCTTATATTCCAGCAAGCTATATTCAAGACGAACGTCAGAAAATCGAGATGTACAAACGTATTCGCTCGATTGATAGTGTGGAAGCTTATGAAGAATTGCTCGATGACTTTATCGACCGCTTAGGGGACTTCCCAGATGAAGTGAGCGCGTTAGCAGAAGTTGGGTTGATAAAACATTACGCCAACGAAATCGACGTCGTGTCGATTAAGCGTAAAGACAATTCGGTGACGATTACGATTGCACCTCCAAGTGCGACTCGCTTACAAGGGGTGCCAGTCTTTGAAGCGCTTGGTCCAGTGAAATTACCAGCGCAAGTAGCCAACAAGGGCGAAAGTCTTCAGATTTTATTAAATATCACGCAAAAAGCCTGTTGACTATGGCTAGAGCAAGGTTAAACTGTTTGTAAAAACATGCGGGGAAATTCTAGCCCGCGATGAGGAAAAAACATGAAGAAGATAAATAGTAAAGGGATGATGCAAGGGGCGATTGCGCTCTCGATTGCCGCGTTTATTGCTAAGATTTTTAAGCGCGGTGTACCGAGTCTCTTTCAAAATATGGTGGGCAACACCGGGTTTTATGTATACCAACAGGTGTATCCTATCTATGGAATCAGCATGACCTTTGCATTAACAGGGATTCCCGGTATTCGTGTCTAATGTAGTCGCGGAATACTTGAGTCGACACATTTAAAGAAATTATTGAAGCAGCTATTCGTGATTGCGAGCCTTGTTGGAGTGGGGATTTTTGCCTTTCTCCATTTAGGAGCGGGAATGATTGCACACTGGATGGGTGACGTTGAACTCTTGCCAGTCGTCCAAAGCGTTTCGTGGATGTTTCTATTGATGCCGTTTCTGGTGATTACACGTGGATATTTCCAAGGAAGCTTCCGGATGATGCCGACTGCCATCTCCCAAGTGGTGGAGCAGGTCGTTCGTGTCGCGGTGATTCTCTTTGTGGCGAGTCTGTTTGGCAGTACCATTTCAGACTACTACACGATGGGCACATGGGCGATGTCGAGTGCGACGATTGCGGCAGTGTTTGCGATTCTCGTGATGCTGTATTATGTCGTAAAAGAAACAAAAGATCCGCTCGATGGATTAACGATTACGCCAGTGGAAATCGAAGTACCGACATTTGGGCATCTCTTTAAACGCTTTGCTTTTGAAGGAGGGACCATCTGTCTACTCAGTTCCATCTTGGTGTTGTTCCAATTGGTGGATTCATTCTCTGTTTATAATGTGTTAACAGACAAAGGAATTCTTCCAGAAGTGGCCAAAGACCTCAAGGGAATTTACGACCGAGGACAGCCGCTTGTGCAATTAGGAATGGTGGTCGGAGTTGGATTTTCATCCAGCTATATGCCGATGTTATCGCGCGCTTTTAAGAAAGGACACGACTTAGAGTTTAAAAGACTATCCGCGTCGCTTCTTCGCATGACGATGACGTTCTCGGTAGTCGCAACGATGGGGATGATTGCGATCTTGCCATGGTTAAATACCGCACTCTTTGGAGATGCCAAGGGGCAGGCAGTGCTCTTTGTCTATGTCACAAGTATTTTCTTTGCATCTGTCATTATATCGCTGCACGGCATTTTCCAAAGTCAGCATCAATATCCAAAAACGCTACTGGCACTCACAGCAGGGCTCGTAGTGAAGGCGAGTACGAATGATTTATTCGTAGCGATGTTTGGAACGCTTGGAGCCAGCCTTGCGACAGCGCTAGGACTTTGCGTGATGATGGGTGTCATGATGGCTTTTGCAAAAGAGATTATGACAAGTGTCTTACGTGACGGGAATTTTATGCAGCTACTTACAGGCGTTGCGCTTGGCATGACGGTCATTGTTTCGGTATTATCATACGGAGCATGGCATTTTGCAGGGGTGCAAGATTCAAGAACGATGGCTTTTGTCTTTTCAATCGTCTTTGCCTTTATAGGAGTTGGAATTTTCCTGGCAGGAACGATGAAATGGAATTTATTCACCAAACGCGAATGGGTACTAATTCCAAAAGGAAAGACTTTATTACGTAAATTTAGTAGAAAAAGAGAAAATGATGAGACTCGATAAATTTTTAAAAAGTATCACGATTAATCAAACGCCGTACGGTTGCTAAAGAAGTAGCCGACAAGGGACGTGTGTTTATCAATGATAAAAGTGGCGAAATCTTCAACAGACGTCAAAGTCGGAGATAAAATCATGATTCAATTCGGGAACAAACATGTCTTAGTGCAGGTTGAAGCATTGCTAGATTCAACGAGAAAAAGAAGACGCTAAGGAAATGTTCACGATTCTTGAAGAAAAAGCTGATTAAAGAAGAACCTTTAGAATTATAATGAAGGGGAGAATACGGCAAGTTTGTCGTATTCTTTTTATATAGAAATCTGTTTGTTTTTGAATGCGTTTTCTATTGACAAAAAAATAAAAAGAGTAATATGAATAGTACTTTTTAAAAGAAATAAGGAGAGGGAAACCGTGGATTTAAATGCAATTAATTTTTTCAACCATTTAATGCAATGATGGAATTACGTCACTTTTTGGCGATTTTAATTTCATGTGTTTGTGGACTTGCCATCGGTTACGAACGTACTCTCAGAAATAAACAAGCAGGGGTAAAAACGCACATGATTGTGGCGCTCACTTCGTGCTTAATGATGATTATTTCAAAAGAAGCCTTCATTGATACACCGCATTATGATACAGCACGTGTGGCTGCTCAAGTAGTCAGCGGTATCAGCTTTATCGGTGGGGGATCATCTTCATGCGTGAAAAACGCGTGAGTGGACTGACCACCGCTTCAGGGATTTGGGCCACAGCCGGAATTGGACTTGCGATTGGCGGAGGATTCTGGTTCTTCGGTTCTGTCTGTGCCGCAATTATCGTTATCGTTCAAAAATTAGCTTATCAACCGCTCTTACAAGGGAAACAACGCCAAGTAAATATTTACTGTGAAATTCCAGACCCAACCATCGTGCAGTCAATTTATAATTACTGCCACTTCGAAGACTATCAATCGATTCAAGTCGAAGCGCGCGAACTCGATGGCGAAAAATACGAGCTAGTAATTCGCATTCATAATGATGAAGAAATCATTATCGAAAACTTGAAAAAGTACATTCGCGAAAACGGAAAAATCAAGTGGTCATTAAACGCGTGAAACTCCGTACCGAGGATGTTAACTAGGAAAGATAACTAAGAAAGCCCACTATTTTGTGGCTGTTCATGGTAACACAAATAACTAAATTTTATAAAATGCGCAAAAAATGATTCCGCAAAGACTAACGGATTCTATAATAACAGTAATGTGATACGCATCGAATGTGAATTACGCGGAGTAGGTCTTGTACCTTACTCCGCGTTTGAAGCTTCGAAGGTGAGAGACGGAAGGCTCGAACCGGTGCAACATTACAGTTATTATGAAGACATCCGTTAGGAGAGCAGGATCATTTTTGCTTTCAAAAGGGAGTTCAAAATAAGTTTACAAAATTTATAAAAAATCTTAGTGTAACCATGGACGATGAGCGTCATTCTTGTTATACTCAGTTTGTATAAGTAAAAGGAGACAATTAAGGTGACGAAAGAAACACAACAAAAGAAATTCGAGATGTAATTTCAATGAACAACAAGTTAAATCAGAAAAAAACCTTCTACTCCCGTTTTCAAGAGTCACTCACTATGGACTAAACTGATTTTTAGTCGGTGTGATTGCTAGTTTCGGGGTCAATGATTGTCGGGATTGGGGAACCAATTTAGCCAAGCGAGTCAATTAGATCGAAAAATTGAACAAGCAAAGGCTGAAAAAGAAGTTGCTGAAAAGCAAAAAGAATCGTTAACGCAGCAAGTGGAACTTCTTCAAAGTGATGAATATATCGCGAAGTTAGCACGTAGTGAATATTATTTAAGCAAAACTGGAGAAATCATCTTCAGCACGCCAAATGACACTGCAGAGCATAAAGCGCAACAAGCAAAAGAAGAAGTCGAACAAGGAGAAACTGTTGTTAAGGTGACGACTCAAAAACCGTTAGGGCAATGAATCTTTTTGATACGTCAAGCGTGTATCGAAAAGGGAATAATGAAGGAGGAACGCTTTTTATATGTCAATCGAAGTAGGAAACGTAATCCCTGGTAAAGTTACTGGAATTACAAATTTTGGAGTTTTTGTGGACTTAGGAGATCGTAAAACAGGTCTTGTTCACATCAGCGAGGTGTCTGATTCATTTATTCAAGATATCAAAGAAGTTTTAAAAGTTGGAGACGAGGTTAAAGTGAAAGTCATGACGATTGCGGATGATGGCAAAATCAGCCTGTCTATCCGTCGTGCCGTTGACAAACCGAAAGAAGATTCAGCGGATAAACCAAGAAAACAATTCACACCACGTAATCAAGACTCTCAAGACTTTAAGAAAAATCGCACTGCTGGCAGAACTGCAGCTCCATACGAAAAGAAATCTCCTTCGCAAGCAAAAGCGACAGATTTCGATTCTCTAATGAGTTCCTTCTTGAAAGACTCTGAAGATCGTTTAACTTCATTGAAACGTAACACTGAAGGAAAACGTGGAGGCCGTGGCGGTCGCCGTTCATAATGAAACCACAAATCTCTTCTAGTGTAAGCTGGAGGAGATTTTTTTGACAGAAAGGAGAGGCCTATGCAATATCAACTAACAGCGTTTTTTAGGAAAAGAGTAGAACATTATTCTGAACAAAAATACGTGCTTGCCGTATCCGGAGGCGTCGATTCGATGGTTTTGTTGAACGCGATGATTCGTCTGTTTGGAGATGATGCCAAAAACCGACTCGTTGTCGCTCACGTAAATTATGGACTTAGACCACAGGCGGTTGATGAGGAGCAACTCGTTCATCGTTTTTGCAAGTTGCATCAGATTCCAATTGAAACGAAAAACTGGCATGGAGAGGAAAATGATTCGACTTCTGAAAAAACATTACGTGATTTTCGATATGATTTCTTCCGTGAGGTCATCCAAAAATACGAAGCGCAGTATTTAGTACTCGCGCATCATCAAGATGATCAATTGGAGACCGTGTTGATGAAGTGGTCAAGAGGAAGTACACTCGAAGGTCTCTCGGGGATGAAGGAAATTCGAACGGTGAGAGGGTTGACAATTTTGCGCCCGTTCTTGTCGTTTGAGAAAAAAGATTTATACGAAGAAGCCGAAAAACAGCAAGTTCCGTTTTTAGAAGATGAATCGAACGAATCGGATGATTATACAAGAAACAGATATCGTCATCATGTGGTGCCTTTTCTAAAAGAAGAAAATCCTAACGTGGGCGCTCACTTCCAAAAGAGTGCGCAGATGATTGCAGATGCTGTGGCTTGCTTGATGCCGATTTTAGAAGAAAAACAAGAACAGTTATTCAAAAAGGGAAAGAAAAACGTCTCGTTCCAACGAGAGGACTTCTTGAAAGAGTCTGTTGAAATGCAACGATTGCTCTTGCAACAAGTGTTGGTCCAAATGGATACAACGATTCCGGTCGTGCAGATGGAACAAATCTTAGAAAAGATCGGTTCCGATAAAGCGCAGCTCACTTTAGACCTTTCAAATGGATGGAAGTTTAAGAAACGCTATGAAGAATGCTCGTTTGAAAAAAAGGAAGAACTAAAGTCGTTCCAAATATTGAATATGTCCTTTCGAAACCAGAAGACACATTGATTCGACCAAATGAAGATGAGCAAATTCTTCTGACTAGAGGAAAGAGCCTCTTCAGATTTTTGCAATTCCTGTTTATCCATCAGACTTCCCGCTCACGATTCGTCACGCAAAACCAGGGATAAAAAATTGCACTGAATGCAGAAGAAACGAAGCATCAAAAACTCTCGAGATGGTTTATCAATTCCAAGATTCCATTCGAAGAACGCAAGGAAATTTGGGTGTTAGAGGATACCGCAAAAATTCGCGCAATTTTGGGATATCGCTATGCTGAACCGTTGTTCTTTGAAGAGGAAACTGGTAAAAATGATTCTATCTTACGAAAACAAAACGAGGTGCACGCATGTTAAAAAATGATATGTCAGAAATTTTAGTATCAGAAGAACAGTTACAAGAAACAATCAAGAAATTAGGGTGCTACGTTAGCGGAAGATTACCGCAGTAAGGATCAGTTAGTCATTTGTATTCTTAAAGGGTGCTATTTTCTTTTATGGCAGATTTAGTCCGCGCAATGGACTGCAACTTAGAAATTGATTTTCATGGATGTATCTAGTTATGGAAATGAATTCGAATCAAGCGGCGAAGTACGTATCTTAAAAAGACTTAGGTCAAAAGCGTTAAAAAATCGTCACGTGATCATCGTGGAAGATATTATCGATACAGGCCGTACTTTAAAAACACGTGGTTGAATTATTAAAACACCGTCAAGCAGCAAGTGTGAAAGTGGTGACTTTATTAGATAAGCCAGAACGTCGCGAAGAAGCCATCGAAGCGGATTATGTTGGTGTTCAAGTGCCAAAATAAATTCGTAGTAGGATACGGTTTTAGACTTCAAACAATTTTATCGTAACTTACCATGTATCGGTGTTTTAAAACCTGAGTTCTATGAAGATTAAGAAAGAGTTAAACTATTCGTCAAAAAGTCAAATATGTTATGATAGAACGGTAGTGAAAATACTATCGTTCTTCTTTTATAAGAAGATGGGGAGGTAAAATGAATAATAATAACAATCGATCAATATTCAGATCTGGCTTACTGTATATCTTGATTTTCGGTGCCATTGCCATTTTTGTTGGAATGTTTAACGGGGATTCAAAAGGTCCTATTGCAGATATTTCATATACAGAATTTATGCAAAGTCTGAAAAATGGCGAAGTAAAAGAAATCAAAATGCAATATTCGAATTCTGTGTATACCATTACTGGGGAATATACAAATCCGAAAGAGCAAACAACTGAAGAAGCTAAAAATCAAAAGGGGTTATCTATTTTTGATAACCGTACAACAAAAAGTACAAACTTCAGAACAACAGTCTTACCAAATGACTCAACGATTAAAGAAATTAATGAAGCGGCTCAATCCAAAAATACAAAAGTGGAATCTTTACCAGAAAGTTCAACAGGCGTATGGATTTCCGTATTATTACAAGTCGTATTACCACTTGGCATATTAGGGTTCTTACTCTACACAATGTTTATGAGCCAAGGTGGCCAAGGTGGACGTAACAATCCAATGAACTTCGGTAAGAGCCGTGCGACAAATCAGAAGAAACAAAACGTGAAAGTACGCTTCTCTGATGTGGCCGGTGCCGAAGAAGAAAAACAAGAGCTTGTGGAAGTAGTGGAATTCTTAAAAGACCCACGTAAATTTACAGCGCTTGGTGCTCGTATTCCTGCAGGGGTACTTCTTGAGGGCCCTCCAGGGACAGGTAAAAACCCTTCTTGCCAAAGCCGTTGCCGGTGAAAGCAAACGTACCATTCTTCTCGATTTCAGGGTTCTGAATTCGTAGAAATGTTCGTAGGGGGTAGGGGCAAGCCGTGTTCGTGACTTATTCGAAAACGCGAAGAAAAACGCTCCAGCAATTATCTTTATCGACGAAATCGATGCCGTTGGTCGTCAACGTGGTGCCGGAATGGGCGGCGGACACGACGAACGTGAACAAACATTAAACCAATTACTAGTTGAAATGGACGGGTTCGAAGGAACTGAGGGAATCATCGTGATTGCCGCAACAAACCGTTCAGATGTATTAGACCCAGCCTTACTTCGTCCAGGACGTTTTGACCGTCAAATCTTAGTAGGTCGTCCAGACGTGAAAGGCCGTGAAGCGATTCTGAAAGTACACGCTCGTAACAAGAAACTTGCAAAAGACGTAGACTTAAAAGTAATTGCGCAACAAACTCCAGGATTCTCTGGTGCTGAACTTGAAAACTTACTAAACGAAGCAGCTTTAGTAGCGGCTCGTCGTGATAAAACAGCTATCGACGCATTAGACGTGGATGAAGCACATGACCGTGTAATTGCTGGTCCGGCTAAGAGAGACCGTGCCATCAGCAAGAAAGAACGCGAAATGGTGGCTTACCACGAAGCAGGGCGCACTAATTGTTGGTATGGTCTTAAGCGATGCACGTGTGGTTCATAAAGTAACGATTGTCCTCGTGGACGCGCTGGCGGATATGCGATTATGCTTCCAAAAGAAGATCGTTTCTTAATGACAAAAGAAGAATTGTTCGAACAAGTAGTTGGACTTCTTGGTGGTCGTGCTGCTGAAGAATTTATCTTTGGCGTGAAGACTACAGGAGGTATCTAACGACTTTTGAACAAGCAACAGCGATCGTTCGTAGCATGATTACAGAGTACGGAATGGTGGACGAGTAGGGAACTGTTCAATACGAAGGAAATCATCAAGTATTTATCGGACGTGACTATGGTCAAACAAAAGGTTACTCAGATCAGTGGCTTTTGAAATCGATAATGCAGTACGTCTTATCATGAAAGAAGCGCATGAAAAAGCACTTCAAATTCTTGAAGAACATAAAAGATCGATTAGAATTAATTGCTCAAAAAAACTTCTAGAATTAGAAACATTAGATGAACGTACAATTAAATCGCTTTTCGAAACAGGGTGAAATGCCAGCTCAATCGCGGAAGATGAATATCCAAGTGAAACAGAAGCCGCAAGTTTCGAAGAAACGAAAAAAGCCTTAGCGAAACGCGATGCGGAACAAGCAGAAGGTAAAGAGCATTCAGAGGAAGAACTTGAAGGAGCACAAACAACTGAAGCTTCAGAAGAAGTAGAAGTAGCGGATGTTACTCCAGTAGAAGATTTCACTGAACACAATGAACATGAATAATGCAAATGGAAGGAGAGCTGAGGCAGTTGTCACAGCTCTTTTTCCTATAAAAGGAGAAACAAATGGCAGATACATTATTAAAAGTATTGGCGTTCAATGATGAGGTCAAAGCCGTTGCTATGGTTGCCACAGACGCAATCGCAGAAGCGCAACGCAGACACGACACTTGGAGTTCTGCAACGGCAGCAATGGGACGTACCATCATCGGAACACAATTATTAGCAAGTAGCTTAAAAGGCGACGAACGCATCACGGTTCAAGTGAATGGGGATGGCCCTGGTGGAAAAATCATGGCCGATGCGAATGGTCGTGGGGAAATGCGTGGTTATATCACAAATCCTCATGTGAGCCTGGTGTTAAACGACAAAGGAAAATTAGATGTCCGTGGTGTCGTTGGAACAAACGGAACGATTACCGTCATCAAAGACTTAAATATGAGAGAACCATTCTCTGGTCAAGTGCCCATCGTGGACGGAGAACTCGGAATGGACTTCACATATTACTTAGCAGTCTCTGAACAAATCAACGGAGCTGTTGGGGTATCAGTTCTTGTGAATCCAGATGAAACGGTTCGTGCAGCAGGTGGCTTTATGATTCAATTATTACCAGGGGCTAGCGAAGCGACAATTTCAGAAATCGAACGTCGTATTAACGAGATTCCAATGGTTTCAAAATTAATTGACCAACAAGAACAACCGCGCGATATTTTAAATCGACTACTCGGAGAAGAGAATATTCGTGTGTTAGAAGAGATGCCGGTGAAATTCCATTGTGGCTGTACGCGTGAACGTTTCAGCGCAGGATTGATGTCGATTGGGGTGGATGACTTACAACACTTGATTGACGAAGACCATGGTGCAGAAGTTGTGTGTCATTTCTGCGGTGAGAAATATCATTTCGACGAAGCAGAATTACAAGGTTTAATCGATGAAATTAAAGCGAAACGCGAAGAGGCAGACGCTTAATCGTTAAGGTGTAAGAGAGTGAGAAGAGGTGCTTCCATTTCTTCTCACTCTTTTTGTATTTTCAGCCGTTAAAGCTATACAAATAAAGAAAAACTTAGTATAATACATACATAATACAAACGAGGTGTATCGATGTTTAAACGAATTTTTTCTCGAATGAAAGGCATTTTAATGTTATTTGCAGGGAGTATCGCACTCTTGGCAATAGCTCTAATGCTTGATTTTAAAACATTTGAACAATTTAATTTTTACCGAGATGTTGACGTTTGGAGCCACCCAGTTCTCATAATGCAGCTAGTAATGGTGGCTATCATGCTCCTTCTGCTAGGGCAAGTCATCGGATTATCGGTGAAATATTATTTCGCATTTAAGAAATTAGATGCGCTCTTCCCGAATAACGAGTGGGAACAAAAAGATTTTAAAGAAAAAGCAGACTATGTCGATGAAAAATTCGAAGCGATGATTGTAGATGAAGTGCTGATCTTTTACGGGAGCCATTTTACAGTAATTCCGCTAAAAGAATTAAAAGAAATTCATCTGTATCTTACGAGTACAGGACGCCGTGTGTATTATGGAATTAAGTTTATGTTTAAGACAAGAAGACGTTCCTTTGTTCCAAATACGTATGGAAAAACATTAGAAGACAAGTATCGTCTCGTTCGAAAAGTGAATTACTTCGTCCCAGTTAAGATTAAGGACGATTGGAAAAATAGCAATAGAAAGTAGGAAATTAAGGTGCATAAAGGGTATGTGAGAAGAACAATCTTTCTCTGGGGATCCGCTCTAATTTGGATTCTGTTAGGGGTTTTCTTTTTCTCTGGAACCGTGAAAGGATACATGGGAGGAGAGTCGCTCTATAAGGCGGGAGACATTTATCATTTGAATGATGCTGGCACTTCCGTTGCGATTCGTGTGTTGGATATTGATTCAGAACCGCTGACTTACGATGGAAAAGAATATTACTTAGTGAAGCATGAAAATGGGGTTACACCACTTCAAGTGCAGGCCAAAGACATTCAACAGTTGTTGGATTTGAAAAAAGCGAATCCAAATGACTGGGAGCCTTTAAAAGAAGCCAATATTTATTTAAATGTTCGTGTAACGCCAGCGGTGACAAAAGGGCGTAGAGGAAGTACTACCGTTCATATACCGGCAGTATTGCAGGAAGCCTTTGCGACCCAATATAGGGAGGGAACTCTCTTACCAGTCGGGGAATCTCTACCGCTAGACTTCCTTCATTATTTAACACTGACATCCTTTACGAACCGTTTGTTAGAATCAGGGGTTACACTCTTTGCGATTCTATTAGCCGTGACCTTCTTTTTCGGAGCGAAAAGACAAGTGCGTACATTGAAGGAAGAATACGAGGCATTTGATAAAGAGTTTCCACGATACGCACAAAATATGAAGGCTTTATCAATGGATGCGGATTTTAATGATCCTAAGATAAAAAGTACTGGTGAAGGATACGCAAGTTCGTTTGCTATAATAAGGATTTTAGAGTGATTAAGCTGAGAGAAGTACGAAATATTGATGTTCGTCGCCAAAAGGCAAAAAGCAGTGTCACTTATGCCATTGATTTTGCATTTTGCGGGAATAAGAACGTAACCATTCAATTGAAGAATCGTCCAGAAAACGTTCGCCAATTAGTGGATTATTTGAATGAAAAAGAAGGAACTAAAATATCTATTCCATTCAATGGTAATGTATATGAGATGTAATGAAAATGAGTCAAAAATTTCAATAGAAAGCTGGGTTCAAAATGCATAAAGGGTTTGGAAGAAGAACAGGTCCGATATGGGTTGTAGTAGCGATAATGGCTGTAGTGATGGTAATCATTGCACGTGCTGGGTTCAAATCGTTTCAGAGCGCGGAAGACTTATACAAAGCCAATGAGGTTTACTATGTCAACGATAAAGGGTCTTCGGTAGCCGTTAAAGTAATGGACATCGATCCAGAACCGCTCGTGTTAAATGGGCACAACTATTATTTGGTAAAACATGAGCGAGGCGTTGCGGTTTTCGAGGCAAAATCAGATGAATTGAAAACTGTCTTAGAAGCAAAGAAAGCTGCCGGAAACGCAGAGAATGCACTCGAAGGCGATAATCTTTATTTGAGTGTGCGTGTAACGCCAGAACAAAGAAAAGGGAAAGGCTCTAACGTCAAGGTGAATGTAACACCGGAGATGAAAGAAGCCTTTTACAAGAAATATAAAGTGAGCCCGCTATATTCAGAAAATGCCAAGACGAAAATCGATGAATCCAGAATCTTGAAGTTGACTACTTCTCAAGATCGATGGGGAGATTCGGCATTCACGTTTGTCATGCTTGCCATCGTTCTTGGGCTCATCGGGTTCCAAATTTATCAAACGCGTCGCTTGAAGGCGCAGTATGCACGTTTTGATGCGTACTTCCTGATTATGCGAACAATATGAAGCAGTTGTTGGATGATGCGGAATATGTCGATCCAAAACTCAAAATCCTTGTGATGGAAGGGATTCTTGTAAGCTACGACATTAACTTTACGGTAATCGACTTATCAGAAGTCAGCAAGGCCTACCTAGTTTCAAAGTGATTCCTGAGGTAGAGAACAGACGAAAAGGCGGCATGAAGATTCATTTGCGTTTTGAATATGCTGACAAGAAACAAGATTCGATTCTCTTTAGAAGACAATTATTACGTCTCAAGGATCTTGTGGAATATTTAAACGAAGAATACAACTTAGGATTGAAAGTGGATTTTAGACTCCTAGGGTAATCAAAGGAGAGTAAGATGAACAAAAAGATATTTGTTAGGACACTATTTGACTGGTGTGTCGTTGTTGTTTTATCGGTTGTTTGCTATTTTGATATACAGCCAGCAATTCATATGAATACGAACACGGAAGAATTGTATCAGCAAGGCTATATCTACAAGGCAGAGAATACTAAGGATGTATTAGCGATAAAAGTGCTGGATATTGACCCTAACCCGATTAAAAGAAAGAATAATACTTATTATTTAGTCAAACATGAATATGGGGTCACAGCCATGAAGGTCGTCATTAAAGGGAGCGTAAATAAACTACTTGAGGTAAAAGAAGTACTTGCTCCTCAAGAAAATCCTTTGGAATCTTCTGACTTTTATCTTCATGTACAGGTGCTTCCTGAAATTCGCAGGAGAAATAAAAGTTCAGATATCGTCATTATTAGCCAAGAATTTAAGGACATCATTCAAGAGAGATTTAACCAAAGCGACCTTTCGAAAGGAGGGGCTACTGTCGATACGACGCATCTTCTTGATTTGATGGACGACAGAGGGGTAGCTCATTTTCTCGTGGGACCTGTATTGGTGGGACTTGTGGCATTCTTTTTCTTCATCAATACAATCAGAAGAATTTTATATATACGTAGACAGTTCATGCTCTTTAATACATTGTTTCCTGCTTATACGGATCAACCGGAGAAATTAGTGAAAGATGCGGACTATGGGGATCACTCGTTACGAATGTTAGTTCACCAAGATGTTCTCGTGCTATACGGTTCGGAGTTTCAAGTCGTTTCAGTAAAAAGTATTAATCAAATTAAATTGTTTAGAACACGCAGAAAAGGACATTTTCGTTATAAGGCGAAGCTGTTCTTCCATTCGGGATCTTCTCTACAATTAGACGTCAATCGTGACGTGATTGAAGCGCAATATCGTTTCTTTGAATATCTAGCTACTCTTGCTCCAATAGAAATAGTAGATGAGTGGGAACAAAATTTTGAATAAGAAGGTGGAATATTTTTGCATAAAGGGATTTTCAGACGAACATGGGGAATGTGGATTCTCACCGTCCTGTTAGGATTAACCGTGGTGGTGGTGGGATTTGTAGTGTCATTTGGATTTATGAGCGGACGTGAATTATACGAACATGAAATCATTTATAAAATGGAAAATGATTCATCGTCCACTTCAATTAAGGTGTTAGATATCGACCCAAGTCCTCTTGAGATAGACGATGAAACTTATTATTTAGTGAAACATAATCATGGAGTGTCGTTTCTAAGAACTGATGCTTCTGATATTAAACAAATTCTAGAGTTTAAAGAGGCGCTGCCTGAGAAAACGAACGCGCTCGCCACTTCAGACTTCTACTTGAATATACGAGTAGTTAATGAGAAAGAGAAACGTGGGAGATCCAGCGTTCAAACGAATATTACACCGGAAATGAAGGAAGCCTTTGAAGAGAAATTCAAGGCTAGTCCACTTTCGGTGCAGGCGACTCTCGATAAATTGGACCTAAAGCATTTTTTAACCATTACGGATAGTGCAGCAAGGTTTGTCGATATCGTGATGTTTATCGTAGCTGTTGTTTTTTTTGCTATTGTATTCTTCTGGCAAATCATTCGTGTTCGTCGAATCAAAAAACACTATGCTCGTTTTGATGAACTTTTCCCTGACTACAAAGATGATATGAAACGTTTATTGGATGATGCGGAGTATCTTGATGATCAACTTGGCGTGCTTGTCAAAGACGGAATTTTAGTTTCTTTTGGGACTGAGTTCAGAGTAGTGGACTTAGAAGAAGCCGTCAGTGCATCCGTTTTTCGTGAAAAATCAAAATGGGGCGGGAAATACCATTTAACATTCTTCTACGAGGGTCGTAAGAAAAAAGAGGATGTCCCTCTTGGTGATTTACAGGACAATGTCGTTGATCTAGTCCATTATTTGAGAGAAGTTTGCTCATATAATGTTTATATTCAATTTTAGTGTGGATATAAAATTAGAAACAACCCGGAAAAATTTTTCCGGGGGTTGTTTTTCGTATAGAAGGTGAGTGTAACAATAATGTTACGTAACAAAAATGTTACATCCTAAAGTTGTGTTGTATCAAAAATGATACGTATCAAAATTGATACAAAAAGAGTAAGGTGTATCATACATGATACGTATCACGCATGATACATCTGGATTCTGAACGCCTTTCAACTAAATTTTTGCACAAAAAAAGAACCTCAAAAACTGAATGGAAATCTTTTGAATTCTATAGTGAGAGCAGTAGTGAGTGTAACCAATGTGAATTACAGGCCGTTTTACGGCCTGTTTGAAGCTTGGTAGGGTTGAGACTTTGGCTCAACCCGATACAACTACTGCCATCACTATGAAGAGATTCAAAAGATTGCAATGAAGTTTAGAGGTTCGTGTTTTTAGAATGAATTACGCTTCACCGAAAATACCTGTTGAGAGGTAACGTTCGCCCGTATCAGGTAA
>BNJV01001515.1_pt1 | contig 22838 bp, 39 predicted proteins | sample 8540591 | NCBI WGS metagenome assembly BNJV01 (sample SAMD00202457, study PRJDB9452) | human saliva metagenome | host: Homo sapiens | reverse complement strand
TATGAAAAATGTTTAGCGGAAAAGGACTGGGCAAACTGATGCGTATGGCTAAAAGGCATGAAGGGTATGAAAGGAATGTTCCCGGAATGTAATCGGCAGGAAATATAAGTGAGGTCGTCTGAAAACTGAAATTGGGTTTTCAGACGACCTCTCTTATGTATAGGCATCAGGAGTTAAACCTTTTCTTCGAGATTCATGTACGCTTGAGCAAACCCGCCAGACAAAACAAAAACCCGCAGCATAGCTGCGGGTTTGATACCTATTTAACACTAAACCGGTATTACCATTCGTAGTTCACGCCTCACGTTGTAAGATGCAGAGCCGCCTGAAGAGGTGCCCACTGCAAGACCGGCTTTAGCTGCAAAGTTTTCATTGAAGCGGTAGCCTGCACCCACTGCAACTGCGGTGTCAGATTTAAAAACCACCCAAAGCAGCGGTAACGTTGAACTTACCAACGCTGTAAGGTTGGAACAGACCGCTGAGGGCTGCTTGTGCTGCCAGACCTTGGCGGGTCTCTTTGCGCAGATTAGCTACGTTTTTATCCAAGCTGTCGATACGTGCTGAGTTTTTAGCAATACCGGCAGCGTGTTGATTGCTTGCTGTTTGCAGTGTTGCAATATTAGCTTTGTTAGCTTCAACTTGTGCTGCATTTGCATCAGCAGCCTTTTGTGCGGCTTGAGCAGAACCTGCGGCAGCTTTAGCTAAATTTTTCAGCAACTTCAACAGAACTTTGTGCAGATTGAGCTAATTCTTTAGCTTCAATAGCTTTGATTCTGACTCCTTCCACATCCTTTTTATCAGCTTTGTTTTCAATTGCTGTTTTATTGCCATCAATGTCTTCTTCAAGAGCAGCGATTGCCTCCTTGGTGGAATCACCCAATTCGGTTACCGTATCACCGATATCGTTAACTTTTTGCCCATATCAGCAGTGTATTTCACCAATTCGTCAACATCAGCTTTGTCGGCTTTGGTTGCAATTGCTTCTTTGTTGGCATTAATTGCTGCTTTGTTGACGTCGATTTCTTTACGATTGTCTTCTACAGCTTCTGCCGCAAGCCCCAAGCCCTTCGTCAAACCAACGATGTCTTGTTTATTGGCATCAATGTCTTTTTCAACAGCAGCGATTGCCTCCTTGGTGGAATCACCCAATTCAGTTACCGCATCACCGATGTCGTTAACTTTTTACTCATATTGTCAGTGTATTTTGCCAATTCTTCGAAATCAGCTTTTATCGGCTTTAGTTTCGATGGCTGTTTTGTTGATTTCGATTGCTGCTTTGTTGGCATCAATTTCTTTACGATTGTCTTCTACAGCTTCTGCCGCAAGCTGCAAGCCCTTCGCCAAGTCAACGATGCCTTGTTTATTGGCATCAATATCTTTACGGTTAGCTTCCAAAGCCTCGGTCGCTTTCAGACCTGCTTGTGCCAAGTCAACGATGTCTTTATCGTGACGAGTAATAGCCGCGCTAGTTGCGTCGCTCAGGGCAGTTACTTCATCACCGATGTCGTTAACTTTTTGCCCATGTCGGCAGTGTATTTTGCCAATTCTTCGAAGTCAGCTTTATCGGCTTTAGTTTCGATTGCTGCTTTGTTGGCATCAATGTCTTGGCGGTTAACTTCTAAAGCTTCCATCGCAGCTTTACCTGCCGAGGCAAGATCACCGATGTCTTTATCCAAGCTGGCGATCGCATTGTTGAAGCCTTCGTTAGCTTCTTTTTGCTCTTCAAGTTTGGCAGTATTTTCAGCGATTGCTGCTTTATTGGCGTCGATGTCTTGACGGTTAGCTTCTAAAGCGTCAGCTGCTGCTTTACCGGCTAATGCGAGATCACCGATGTATTTTTATTGGCATCAATATCTTTACGGTTGGCTTCCAAAGCCTCAGTTGCTTTCAGACCTGCTTGTGCCAAGTCAACGATATCTTTATCGTGACGAGTGATAGCTGCGTTAGTTGCATCGCTCAGGGCAGTTACTTCATCACCGATGTCGTTAACTTTTTGCCCATGTCGGCAGTGTATTTTGCCAATTCTTCGAAGTCAGCTTTATCGGCTTTAGTTTCGATTGCTGCTTTGTTGGCATCAATGTCTTGGCGGTTAACTTCTAAAGCTTCCATCGCAGCTTTACCTGCCGAGGCAAGATCACCGATGTCTTTATCCAAGCTGGCGATCGCATTGTTGAAGCCTTCGTTAGCTTCTTTTTGCTCTTCCAATGCTGCTTTATTGGCATTTACATCTGCGCTGATGGCATTAACGACTTCTGCAGTTTTCACCAATGCTTCGCTGTTTTCGTTGACGGTTTCAGTCAAGTCACCCAAAGCTTCGTCATGTGTTGCGACGGCTTCTTTCAAGCCCAGTCCTTTAAACTCGTCGGCTTCAATATCTTCATTAGTGGCTTCACGGACGGTTTTACTGCCATCTTCATTAGTAGCGACGAAGTTGCTGCCGGCAGCAAAGCCATTAACTGCCTGCTCCAGCTCCATAGTTTTTCAACAACAGGGCATCGGCATCTTTTTGAAAGTCAGCTTACCGCTCTCTTTATCGAATTTCGTACCTTCGCCAAAAACAGTAGCAAATGCTGCTTGCCCTTGATCCTCTTTGCCTCCGACAGCTTGTGCAAAGTTTACTTCTTCAGCGGCCGCCGCGCCGCTCACTACGGCTGCCGCAACAGCCAGACTCAATGCTTTTACGTTGAATTTTTTCATGTTTTTACCTTTGTGGTGGGTGTAAGGACGTTATTCAAGCTTCTCTTTTCCCCGTAAACTGAAAAAGGGACACCGCACGGCCTTAACGGTGATAGTCACTTGAAGAAAGTTGCACCCATAATTGTAAAAAAATGAAATTTAAATGCAAGTATTCTGCATAGATTTTTCAAATATCATGAAAAATATGTTGTATATATACATCATCTGCATAAGATGCAAGAAACACAAAAAGTCATGTAAATAATCTTACTTATCTCGAATGATGAAAGTATGTCGCGTATAAACCGTTATATTCCACTAAGCATTCTGCAATTAAGTTCCAAATTCACTGATTTTTAGAGCATAAAAACAAAAAAGACTGCATAAAAGCAGTCTTTTTATCACAAAGCGGCGATTAGCGTTTTGAACAGGTTGCCGAATTTGTTGTTGAATTTATCCACGCGACCGGTAGTGTCGACGATTTTTGGGTACCGGTGTAGAACGGATGGCACAAAGAGCAAACCTCGATGTTGAAGCTTTCTTTTTCCAGAGCGGATTTGGTTACGAATTTGTTACCGCAAGAGCAGGTAACATTGATTTCGTGGTAATTAGGATGAATATCTTGTTTCATGTTGTTTCCTTTCGATTAAGCGGGCATAGGGGATGTACCCTATGCTTCCAAATAAAGCTGGCGATTATTGATAATTTTTGTTTGTTTGTCAAGAAGATATTGTCTTTACGCCGGATAAGGTCCTGAAAAATCGTTATTTATCGGCACGATACGCGAATTTACTGAGAAAAACATTATGGTCAGCAGGTATCCGCCTGAGCAATATTTGTTGTAAATAAGGTTTCTTTTTAACGCTCCCAACTATTAATCTGCAGATTTAAGATGGTGGATTGGCTTGAAGCAGTGACCTTGTACTCGCCAAGCTTCTACCATTCTAGCGAATAATTTACAAATGACATTATACTTTTTTTATTATTGTTGTTTAGATTATAAACATACCGAAATTTACTATTTTTCATAAACTTCATCTTGCAGGTCGGGTCTCATGCAAACCTGCCCTTAAAATGGAAAGTTGGATAATGAGTATTAAAACAAAAAACCTGTTCTTGGTTGCTACGCGGACTGGGCGGAATGTTGCCCCAGTCTTATATGAGGGTTATAGGACCACCTTCTAAAAAAATCAGAGCTTTCCTTGCATCGAGAATTTCTTCGCATATCGGTAGAAACGTCAATATTGACAAAGGCGCTTATGTCATGCCGGATACGGTAATCGGTGATAACTCGGGGGTCGGTGTCAATTGCGAAATATGCTACGGTCTGACGATAGGAAATAATGTCATGATGGGGCCGGAATGTTTGTTTTATTCCAATAATCACAAGTTTAATCGTGAAACTTTGAAATATGAGGGCTATACGGAAGTCAATCCGATTGTGATTGAGGATGATGTTTGGATCGGACGGCGCGCGATTATTATGGGCGGGGTCCGGGTAGGTAAAGGGGCAGTCATCGGCGCAGGGGCTGTGGTAACCAAAGATGTGCCGCCGTATTGCGTCGCCGCTGGGAATCCTGCGGTTATCAAGAAGAACCCTGTTAGAAGATTAAAGTCACACATCACGGTTTCCAATCAAATATAGTGGATTAAATTTAAACCAGTACGGCGTTGCCTCGCGTTGCCGTACTATCTGTACTGTCTGCGTCTTCGTCGCCTTGTCCTGATTTAAATTTAATCCACTATATATAAAGGTCGTCTGAAAATGTTTTCAGACGACCTTTTTCGTATCAAAGCAAATTAACCGCGCCGCCAAGTCGTGCCGCCGGCGTTGTCTTCCAGAATGATTTTGTGTTCGTTCAGAAGGTCGCGGATGCGGTCGGACTCTGCCCAGTTTTTTTATCGGCGCGAGCCTGTTTCCGCTGGGCGATTAAGTCTTCGATTTCTTCGTTGGAGAGGCCGTCTGAAACCGCACCGCCTTGCAGGAACTCGATCGGGTCGCGTTGCAGCAGGCCGATGATGCCGCCCAAGGCTTTCAGGCAGCCGGCGAGGTGTGCGTCGTTGGTTTTGTTCACTTCGCCTGCCAGTTCGAACAGTACGGCAACGGCTTCAACCGTACCAAAAATCGTCGTTCATGGCGGCGTAGAAGCGGCGGGTGTAGTCGTTGGCGTTTTCAGATAAATCAAACTCAGCCGCAGGTGTGTTTTTCAAGGTGGTGTACAGGCGTGTCAGTGCGCCTTTTGCGTCGTCCAGATGCGCGTCGGAGTAGTTCAGCGGGCTGCGGTAGTGGGCGCGCAGGATGAAGAAACGCACGACTTCCGGGTCGTATTGTTTCAACACTTCGCGGATGGTGAAGAAGTTGCCCAACGATTTGGACATTTTTCGCCGTCCACACGGATGAAGCCGTTGTGCAGCCAGTATTTGACGTGGCTGGCAATACTTTTGCCCGTGGTGGGTTTGCGCGTGGTCGTGGCCGCAGGTATGCCCTGTCGCGCCGACGCTTTGGGCAATTTCGTTTTCATGGTGCGGGAACTGCAAGTCCGCACCGCCTCCGTGAATGTCGAAAGTATCGCCGAACAGGTTTTCACTCATGGCAGAGCATTCGATATGCCAACCCGGACGACCATTGCCCCACGGGCTTTCCCATGCCGGTTCGCCTGCTTTGGCGGCTTTCCACAACACAAAATCAAGCGGATCGCGTTTGAAACCGTCCACTTCCACACGCTCGCCTGCGCGCAAGTCGTCCAACGATTTGCCCGATAATTGGCCGTAAGCGGCAAACTCGCGCACGGCGTAGTAAACGTCGCCGTTTGCAGCAGGATATGCCTTGCCGTTTTGAATCAGGGTTTCAATCATGGCAATCATTTGCGGGATGTTTTCCGTCGCCTTCGGCTCGATGTCAGGACGCAACACGCCCAGTGCATCGGCATCTTCGTGCATAGCCTGAATGAAACGCGCGGTCAGTTCGCCGATGGTTTCGCCGTTTTCAGCCGCACGAGCGATGATTTTGTCGTCAATATCGGTGATGTTGCGCACATAAGTGAGCGGATAGCCACACTCGCGCAGCCAGCGGGCAATCATGTCAAACACCACCATCACGCGGGCATGGCCTAAATGGCAATAATCGTAAACAGTCATGCCGCAAACGTACATACGCACGTTTTTAGGGTCGATGGGGGTGAAGGGTTCTTTTTGACGAGTCAGGGTGTTGTAGATGGTTAGCATGGGATTTTCAATTTTTGTTTAAACGGGGGTAAATTATTTGGATTTTTTGTGCAAGCAGAATTCAAATACGTTTCGTTCTGGGCCATTATTAGTTGCATGTTCTTTTTTAACTATATAAGGCTGATGTTCATCTAATATAAACTCACCAATGTATCGGACATGAGCATTTAGTGTGTCATTGGCAAAGACACGGATGGCTTTTTCCTGTCTGTTTATGATCCAAGAGAGCTTTATTCCCATTTATCATACGCTGATCACCACGTTGCCCTTCACCACAATAAAATAGGGTAGTTCCCTTCTCATCCCAGCGATCATAATAGCCGTGGTTTTCGCCTTTTTCTGGGTGAGTAAAAAGGAAGATATTGGGTGTTTTTGCCGAAGCAGCAATACCACTTTTGTCTATTGCCGCCATATTGGTCATGCAATTCTGAACGTTTAATAATATCGTTTTCTTGTAAAGAGAAAGAATTGGAAGACATCTAGCTCTCCATTATATTAAACAGGTCGTCTGAAATTTTTTTATTCCGGCTTAAACACGCCAGTATCTGTTTTAGGCTGCTGTTCGATAATTTCGACATTTGCCGCTGCCTGCTCCGCTTCGGCTTTCTCAGCTTCGATACGTTTTTCTCGGTCAGGTATTGGTTGATTTGGTGTACCAATTCCTGTGTGCCTTAGTGGGTCAGGGCGCTGATTTGGAAGAGGCGCGGGGTTTCCATGTCGAATTGGAAGCGGTCATCTGGTTTGGGGTAATCCCAGCCGATGGCTTCGAGGAAGGCGGCGGTGCGCGTTTGGGCTTCTTCTTCGTCGAGCATGTCGAGTTTGTTCAGCACCAGCCAGCGCGGTTTGCCGTAGAGTTCTTCGTCGTATTTGCGCAATTCGTTGATGATGGCGAGGGCTTCTTCGGCGGGGTTGACGGTTTCGTCGAAGGGCGCCAAATCGACGACGTGCAGCAGCAGGCCGGTACGTGATAAGTGTTTGAGGAAGCGGTGTCCCAAGCCTGCGCCTTCTGCCGCGCCTTCAATCAGACCGGGGATGTCGGCCGTGACGAAGCTGTGGTTTTCGTCGATGCGCACGACGCCTAAATTCGGGTGTAGTGTGGTGAAGGGGTAGTTGGCGATTTTGGGGCGCGCGGCGGGAGACGGCGGTAATCAGGGTGGATTTACCGGCGTTGGGCATGCCTAATAAGCCGACATCGGCGAGGACTTTGAGTTCGAGTTGTAGGGACCGGGTTTCGCCTTCTTCGCCGGGCGTGGATTGTTTGGGCGCGCGGTTGACGGAAGATTTGAAGTGGATGTTGCCCAAACCTCCTTTGCCGCCTTTGGCAAGGCAGACGCGCTGGCCGTGGTGGGTGAGATCGGCGACGATTTCATCGGTGTCAAGGTCGCGGATGAGGGTGCCGACGGGCATTTTGAGGACGATGTCGTCCGCCCCTGCGCCGTAGCGGTCGGAGCCGTGGCCTTTTTCGCCGTTTTTGGCCTGGTAGCGTTTGACGAAGCGGTATTCGACGAGGGTGTTGGTGTTTTCGTCGGCTTCTGCCCAGACGCTACCGCCTTTGCCGCCGTCGCCGCCATCAGGACCGCCGCGCGGTACGAATTTTTCGCGGCGGAAACTGGTTTGCGCCATTACCGCCTTTGCCTGCGGCGACTTCGATTTTTGCTTCGTCGATGAATTTCATGGTGTTCTCTTGTATTTTGGGTTTCAGACGACCTTTTGTGTCGGAGGTCGTCTGAAAAAATGGGAATGGGGGATATTATAAGGGATATGGGGGATGTGCGCCCGTTTCTCTGTCCCTCTTGGTTTTTGCCGGATTTTTGTGAAAACAGCCGTCCTGAAATCGCAGTTTCGGACGGCTGTTTGCTTTTTGGGATTATTTGGCAGTTTTTTGTTCTTCGCGTACTCTGTCTGCAAGCAGGTCTATGGTTTTCATACCTGATTCCCAGTCGGCAAATTCGACTTTGTATTTACCGCCGACAATGACGGTAGGCGTGCCGTCGATTTTGTAGGTATTGGTCAACTCTGCCATTTTGTCTGCGCGGGTTTGGCTTTCGGGGATTCGTAGGCGGCGAGGACTTTTTTGCCGTCAAAAGCGGTTTGCTCGGCCAACCATTTTTTGAGGGTTTCAGGATCTTGCAGCTTGATTTTTGGTTGACCATGGCATCAAAGATATGGCTGTTTGCAATGTCTTTTGGTGTCTGCGACCGCCATATCGACGGCGGCAGCAAGGCGCGCTAATGGCTTCATCTCATCGCCCCAAACAACGTGTTCAGTACGAAGGTAGGTGTCGTCTTTGAAGGTTTTGACGTGTTTTGCTCAAAACGGGCTCAAGGTGGGCGCAGTGCGGACAGAAGTAGCCGAAAAATTCGAGGACTTCGACTTTTGCCTGCCTGCTGTTGGGGGAATAGGCGTGCTGAGAGTGGTGTGGTTAAGCCCTTCAACCAAAGCGACAGGCGCAGCGGAGGCTGCTGAAAGCCGCAGGCGCACTGTCGGCAGGAACGCTGGTTTTGGACTTTGTTGTCGCAGGCGGTCAGGGCCAGCAGAGCAGCAGCGAGGGTAAGGGTTTTCAGTTTCATGTTTACTCCGTGATTTTTCAGTCTAATATGGGATTCTATTGTATTTTTACAGTTTGATATATGGTTTGATGCGAAAAAGACGGTTTCATATGAAGAAAGGATGGTTTCAGACGACCTTTGAAAAAAATAGGGATTTAGTGCAAATTTTCAGTCTGCAGGTACTGGCTTTCAGTATTTTTAAACTGAGAATTTTGATCAAAAGTATCAAACTGCGAATAGTTTGAAGAGGTCGGCGGATTCGGATTTGAAGTGTAACACTTACCGCATACTGACCTTTTTCTGTTATGGAAAGTTGCACTTCAAATCCGAATCCAAGGTCGTCTGAAAAATCCGTCCATGCATTGCTACTATTTGTAAGATGCAACAGGTTTGCGCTTTTATGACAACAATTCAATTTCACGAAACAACTGAATAAAGAAAAATATCAATACAATTTACCTTTATAAAAAGCCTGAACATATTTTCGATGTTCAGGCTTTTTGATATTTGGCTCCCGACCTGGGCTCAGAACCAGGGACCTGCGGATTAACAGTCCGTCGCTCTACCGACTGAGCTATCGAGGGAATTAGAAGGGAATTCTATCTTAAAAAACAAGAAGTCAAGAATTAATCCCCTATTATCATTAATGGTATGATTTATATGCGGTTTTATAAAATTTCTGCAATATGTTTAGCAGCACGTTTAGCATCCAGCAAGATTAAACCCAGCTTACCGCTTTCCTTCGCCATCAGTGCCAATGCCGCATTATCACCTGCTTGACTCAACAGAATATAACCTGTTTTACCTTTGACCATCACTTGATCCAACTCACCACATGCCAGCTCATGCACTGAACGGTTGCCCAATCGCCAACAATGTTGCAGACACTAGCACCAACTCTGTCCGCATTCAAATGTGATGGAAGCATTGTCAGCAATTGGCAAATTATCAGTCGATATTACAGCTGAAGCTGTAATATCGGGAGAAGTATTATTTAAATCACTCAACACAGAGATTAATAATTGTTGCATATTTATTCCATTCTCAAATTATAACTGTTAGTTATAGTTTGCTGGCGGCTACCATATCTGTGGTACAACACTTTAACCAGTGTCACGAACGCCTCTTTATTTAAGTCAGGCATACCACCTATAACTAGAATCAGCTTAGTTTCACCAATATACAATGGGAAAAATGTTAACTCGCTCTGACCAGAAGGATCACAAATGCCCCATGCACTATTATTGATATGCAAATTGTTACGAATCAGCAGACGATGACCATCTTCCATCTTAGCCACTTGCTTGCCAACAGGCCCAACTCTTCGGCAACTTCATGATGAAAAATTAGCATTGGCAAAAATACAGACCATTCTCATCAGCCAGCAAAGCTTTACCTGAATTGAGACAACTGCTCTAACAATTCCGGTAACTGCTCATCTGTTAAATGAATATCTTCGTTACTAATATTTTCATCACCATATAAAAACTCTAAACGTTGCAAACGGTACAACAAGTTTAAAGCCGTATTGATATCACTGGTATCAGCCCAAGCTAGAATTTTTCGCTACTAATGACCTCTGACGGGTTTGCACGCAATAAGCTATATAGCAATGTTCTACTTGCGCTTGGTGTATCGCTGGTTACTGCATAATAAGCACCAGCAGGTGTAATTCTGGGATATAAATTTGATTGCAAAGAAAGTGTTGATTCCATTTTATACCTCTAAACCCGGATCAATTGAGAACAACATTGCGCTAACCAATTGTTTGACATCATCTTCTCTACGAGCATCAATCTCAAAAACCGGTACATTAAAATTATTTTGTGCTAAATATTTCTGATATACATCAACGCTTGGCAATGAACGAATATCCATTTTGGTAACGCCTACTACTAATGGCGCTGTTTTTCAATAATTCTCGGAATGCTTCCAAGAAGAATTGCAAATCCTTCAATGGGTTTGTTCGTGTATTATCCAAAAGCAATACCAATCCCATACTACCCTGGCTTAGAATTTCCCACATAAAGTTAAAACGTTCTTGCCCCGGTGTACCATATAAATGGACTTTTGACTTCTTCATCCAAATGGATCACACCATAATCCATTGCTACGGTGGTATACCCCTTACGAACCAGCGTCATATCTGATGCAGATGCATCTGTCTGTACAGGCGGCTCATCTGATAACGCAGAAATTGCTGTTGTTTTACCTACTCCAACCGGACCGGTAAAGATAATTTTATTTTCTTTTCATTACATGTCCTTTTTAGCGTTTTCCCAATAATTTACGCATTAAGCGCTGTAACAAACCGCGTGGCTGCTCTTGCGAAGGACCTGCCACTTTTTCTGCATCCTTAACCATCTGACTATCAGGCACATCACTATTAACACTAACATGTTCAGAAATATTGGCATGCTGATTAGCTTGATTCGGAGCATATTCGCTATCCGTTGCCAAAAAGCCTGTTACAGAGGTTGCCGCCAAATAATTCAAGATATCCGGCATTTCCAAAGGCATAACTTTATAGAGGATATTTAAGTTGACTGATGTTTTAGTTAAAAACGCAGATAACCTCATAGACTCTGGAACCGGAGCAAGCCTGGTCAAATTAGGGCTAACGCTTTAAAGTGAAAATCGTTTGAGGAGTCATCGGATAAATCAATCTTCCTGAGCAGTCCAAATTGCCATCTGCCACAAACAAGACATAATCGTTACTTTGGCTTTTTCTTTCCACTGGGGATTATCCGGCACGACTTTGCATACAACAGATAAATTGTCATTCTTACAAAGCCCTTCTAACTCATGGGCGTTGACTGTCAGCAATACCCTTTGAATACTTGGGAAAAACAATTAATACCGGTTTACCCTCATGTAAAACGGCAATATCCTGATGACCTTGACTGGCAAACTTCAAGGCACCAAGCAATCCTTTATTCGGATTAAAGCGACGAATAGTAGCCTTTCTACTTTCGTTACCGTTTTGCGTTCCTTCTTGTACTTCTGCCTTTTGAGCCGAAGCATCAAAAATATTCCCGCCCTGCGCCAAACTTCTTAAAATCGGGAATAAGGTATCGAATTTAACCGGCTTAGCCAAATACGGCGTTGTAACAGATGGCTCTTGCGAACAAAACATCGCAACAGGAATATCAGGGTATTTGATTTTGAGCGTTTTCCAAGTTTCAATGCCCTCAGCAGTATCAGTATCTACCAATACTAAATCTGGTATTTCATCTGAATCTGAGTCAAGAATCTGATAGTTCGTCGTATTGTGCATTTTAAAGGCCATACGGAAAACGGCTTCTGCTGCTCGCTCATATCGCGCAGCATAATCCGTATGGTTTTGATTTTAGGTAACAGATTATCCATCATGGTACTCTCTAATTATTTTATTTTTGAATGTTGATTTACATGTTGCAGCAAACGGCTCACCCCTTTGCCAATACCACTTCTTCCGGAAGGCTGACAACGCGTTCACGCAATAAGCGCAAGAATTGTTCCAGACGTGCCCAATCCTCTACTCTTTCGTAAAGATCGAACAGCATCACATACAATTGAGATTCTTGCGGGTACTGTAAAACAGCTTGTTCCAGTACCTATGGCCAAATCCAACGTGACTCGTACATCAGTAAAGATTCAACTTTTTCAGTCGCTTCATCTGCAGGAGAGGCGTTGACGCTAATGATAGAAGAATCTTTTTGTACCAGTTCGCGATATTTAGCTTTCATTTGAAGAGAAGTAGGTCGGATATAACCCCTTTCCAAACCAATTTCTCTGATTTTATTTTCGTTAGGTCCTTTCTCCAAATCATCAAATACTTCATGATAACCGAGGGCTATATCCCCAACCCAGCATGCGTTCTTTCACTTAGCCATACTGACCCAATGAGTGGTACAACTTCCACAAGTGTTTAGCAAACTGACTGATTTCTTCATGCTGATAGTCAAGTTTTAATGCATCGATGATAAGGCTTGCCGGCTTAGAAGAGCTTTGAATGGCACGGTTATATTGTTGAACAGCAGTTTCATAACCTACTTTGTCTTTCAAGATTTTGGCACTTTGTTCAGGTTTAACAAATCCGATAACGGCTCCCATTTCTTCCGGAGTAATATCGGTAAACTCTTTCTTGCCCAATACGATAGCAGCGCGTTTGGAAACGCCAGGGGCGTGATTAGCGCCTGCATTGTCATTAGTCATCGCAGGAGCGGATGTCGAAGCCTCTTCCAAATCAGGTTGTTCTCCGATTTGGCGCTCGATTTCCTGCATGCTCCATCCCAAACGGTTTTCTGCCAATACGCGTAATGGCAAATGCGTCTGATCGGACATCAAGCCGGCTTTAACGTACTCAGCCAAACTTTCTTCAGACAAGACGGAGCCATGACGCTCCAAGGCGTCTGTCAGCATATCGATATTACCAACGCGCAGACTCAGCCCGACAAGCTCATGTACTAATTTTTCAGGAGCTCCATCGTTTAGGCCATTCAAATAACCCGCCAAAGATTCGGCAGCCTTACTCTCATAACCAAATTGCTTATATACTTGATATTCCGTCAGCGGGTCGACTTCTTGTGCAGATACAGACGTAGTTGAACCGGCAGAACTATCTGCCTCCCCATTCCCAATCTTGTTGATCCGGATCGGAAACGGATTGATTGACCTGATCAACCCAATCGGACTTCCCCCTTCAATACTTTCTTGATTTGGGTGATGGTTTTGGATGATGCTTTAGCTGCTTTTGTCGTCTTTTTAGTTTTAGCTGTGCCCTTCTGTTTATAAAAAATAAACAGCAGCACCATAAACAAAAGCACTAGCAATATGATTAAAAGTGGATTTTTCAAGAACACCTCCCGATACTGTGGTGCGGCAAATAAAACTACATATATTCGATGTTCGGCATTTATGGAAACAGCCGAATCATCTATTCCCCAATTGAATTATGATAACATGATTCAACCAATAATTACATTAAAAACCATTTGTCAGACACTCCCACTATCGGATTTACAACTCAAACACGCCGATGGATTCGACATGAGAAGTTTGTGCAAACATATTCATAATGCCTGCAGATTTGAAGTTGTAACCCTTATTTACCAATACTTCCGCGTCGCGTGCAAAGGTTGAAGGATTACATGAAACATATACGATTTTTTTCGGCAGGTATGGCGTATGTAGCGATTTGACAACAGCATAAGCGCCGCTCCTGGGCGGATCGAGCAACATTTTGTCGAATACCCCCCATGAGGCTACCGTCTGCTCATCTGTCTCAAACAAATCTGCCACCTCAAACGACACATATTTTACACAACTGTTTTCGAAGAGCGTTTTGCCTGGCACGCAAAAACAAGGGAATCCAATCCCTCAATACCCGTTACTGACGCACCGCTCTTTGCCATAGGAAGGCTGAAATTACCCAACCCGCAAAACAAATCTGCCACCCTGTCATTAGGCTGTATATCCAACAGGCGCAAAGCCCTGCTGATCATTACAGCATTCAAGTCCGCATTAATCTGCGTAAAATCACCCGGCTGATAAGGCATTTCCACAGAAAAATTCAGGCAAACCGTATTTCAATTCGGGCAAATCTTTGGGTACAGTGCAGTTGACGGCTCGCGCCCATATTGAAACCAAACCTGCCAAACTTGCTTTACCCCACCTAATATCTTATCAAACCATGTCTCAATTTGCTTCAAAGAGTAGCCAGACGGTTTTTTTATGAAACAAATGTTCAAAACAACCAATGCACGGCTATTAAAAAATTCTACAAATCGGACTGCCGCCCCGCCATCAGACAGTGTTTGCAACAACAATTTCACCATAGGTAAAACATCTGAAATATGTTTAGGCAACACCTGACATGTTTCAATATCGACCACTTCATTCGTTTTTTTCGCCTGAAAACCCATTTTCAGACGACCCTTCTTATCGACTGAGACACTCAACCGCGCCCTATCCCGATAATGCCAAGCCGAACCATAAATAGGCGGAAGAATCTGTTCCGGTCTGACTCTGCTGATACGCTCGAGCTGTTCTTCCAAAAATACGTTGCTTCAATGCAGCTGAGGCGGTTGGAGCACATGTTGCAACGAACAACCGCCACATGTCTCATAATAACCACACGCAGGCCAGACCCGTTCAACCGACTCTTTTAATACTTCTACTGTCTCTGCTTCACTGAACTGTTTCTTCTCCCTCAGCACCCGAAACGACACTTTCTCAGTAGGCAGCGCACCTTTAATAAAGACAGTTTTGCCATGTACTCTGGCAACGCCGCGCCCCTCATAATCCAGAGAAAAACATCAGCCACGCCGTCAAAACATTTCGTATCAGTCATCACTTGTCCACTCGACACCCGGTTTATCTTTTCAGACGACCCCAATCCATACCTGCCACTCAAACCGGCAAGCAACCGAAAGGGCATATTTTCGCACAAAAAAATACAGATTCAGGTATGATTTCCCAAAATCTTCTTTTCATTTATTACAAGTATTACGACACATGAAAAAAACTATTTTCGGCCTGACCGCTGCCTTCTTCGTTACCGCCGCCTCAGCCAACACACCCATCCCGGACGTCTCTCCCGTTTCCGAAGGTCAACACGTCGTCATCAATATTCCGCAACAACGCTTATTCTTATATACAGACGGCAAACTGACCAAAATCTATCCTGTCGCCGTCGGCAAGGCCATGACCCAAACCACATTGGGCGAACACAAAATTGGTGCAAAAGCCTTCAATCCGACTTGGCACATCCCTAAATCCATCCAAAAAGAACGTGGCGACGGCGTCAAAAGCGTACCTGCGGGCCCCTAACAATCCGCTCGGTCCTGTTTTTGTCCGTCTGGGCGATCCTAAACTCGGTTTAGGCATCTGCGGCACTAATGCCCCTGCCAGCGTACCGGGCGTCCGCAGTCACGGCTGCGTCCGCATGAAGTCTCCGGATGCACTGGAATTTGCCAAAACAATTGCCTCCGGCGCTCCCGCCTCCGTCATCTACCAAATGGCCAGCCTCAACGAAGATGCCAACCAAAACCTTTGGCTGGCCGCATACCACGACCCATACGGCAAAAAAAATCTGGATACCGCCGTCTTGAAGAAAAGTATTGCCGCTTGGGCAAAAGCGCACGGTAAAACCATTAATCCGGCTAAAGTAGACGCTATTTTACCGCACCGGTGCTGCCAACTGTCTGACCTGTGCCAAAGGCGTCAAACTCAAAACCCCGTTGAAATCACTCGCCTGGACGAGCGGCTCCAGCGCCTTCAGCAAACCTAAAATTGCGCCTAAGCCTGCTCCGGTCAAAGATGTGGTTCTGCCTAAAGGTACTGAAATCGAAGTCGAAGCTGACGATACGCCCGCTTCCGCACCAAACCAAAGCGTTCGTCCCGAAGCAAATCCGGCAAAACTTTACAACGCCCCCGCCAGCACGCCGAGCTATCCGAAATATGACATCCCCGAAGGCAGCGAGCCGACAGGAGTGTTGTTCTAAAAGTGCAAAGGAATTTTTCCGAATGCAAAGGTCGTCTGAAATTCAGCTCCCTAACAATATAGGAGCCGACAAATTTCAGACGACCTTTTTCATCCAATATTGTTCACATCCTTACAATCAAACCGCCCGCGCTCCTTTTTTTTCCCAATAACCGCTTTACCAAACCAAATGCCAACTGCTTTTTCAGTATCAGGAAAACAATCCAGCCGATACACCGCTAGTTAGAGTAGTGGATTAACTTAAACCAGTACGGCGTTGTCTCGCCTTGCCGTACTACCTGTACTGTCTGCAGCTTCATCGCCTTGTCCTGATTTAAAGTTAATCCACTATAAATTAGCGGCTTTCCGCCCATCGTCAGGGCTTTAGGAAATCACCGCGTTGTTAACGCCACGCGGCGACAAACTCGTTCAATGCTGCTTGTCCTGAGCCTGTCCGGTCAGGTAATGCTTCAGCCGTTTGACTTCCACTTCATACTCGTCCGCATCCAAAGCGCCGCTCATCAGGCGGAAGCGTAGGAACATCAAATAAGTGTTTGCCGCATCGGTTTCGCAATAATCGCGGATGTCTTTCAGACGACCTGCGTGGAACGCCTCCCAAACTTTACTGCCGTCCATGCCCAGTTTGCCGGGGAAACCGCAAAGTTTCGCCATATCGTCCAGCGGCACATTGGCACGCGGTTGGTACAGGGCGAGCAGATCCATCAGGTCGCAATGGCGGTTGTGGTAGCGGCTGATGTAGTTGTTCCACTTGAAATCACGGCTGTCGCCGAAATCGCCCTCGCCCATATCCCAATAACGCGCCGCCGCAATGCCGTGTATCAGCGCACGGTAATGCAGGACGGGCAGGTCGAAACGCCGCCGTTCCAACTGACCAATTGCGGCGTATGGCTTTCGATAAGGTCGAAAAATTTGGCGATCATTTCCTCTTCGCTGTCGTGCATTTCGCCTATGGTGCCGACGTGTATTTTGTCTTGCCCCAGCGCATACAGCAGGGAAATGGCGACCACTTGGTGCAGGTGGTGCTGCATAAAGTCAGAGCCGTTTTTGGGCGCGGCGTTTCTGCTGGGCAAACAAAACGACCCTCGTCGTCCGGCAAAGAAGCAGGCAGGGTCGTACAATAGGCGGATGCCGTTCACATCAGGTACGGTTTCAATATCGAAAGCCAAAATCGGGGTCATGGGCGACTCCTCAAATTCAATCAAAACAGATTAAAACAGACAACAGGATAACGGCATTGTGGCATGTTTCCGCATTTATTGACAGTCAAATCACACCGCCGCCCCACCATTCCATCTGCCTGTACACCTACCCAAAAACACCGTCAAAACAGTAAAATCCCCTTTTATCCCAATTCGAACCATAAGCCATGCTCACCTTCCAACAAATCATCTTCAAACTGCAAACATTCTGGGCAGACAAAGGCTGCACCGTCATCCAACCTTTCGACATGGAAGTCGGCGCCGGTACTTCCCACCCCGCCACCTGCCTGCGCGCGCTCGGCCCAGAGCCTTGGTTTGCTGCCCTACGTCCAACCCAGCCGCCGCCCCAAAGACGGCCGCTACGGCGACAACCCCAACCGCCTGCAACACTATTACCAATTCCAAGTCGCCCTCAAACCCGCTCCCGCCAATATCCAAGACCTCTATCTCGACTCCCTGCGCGAATTGGGCATCGACCCAAAAGTCCCACGACATCCGCTTTGTTGAAGACGACTGGGAAAACCCCACCCTCGGCGCATGGGGGTTGGGCTGGGAAGTCTGGCTCAACGGCATGGAAGTGACCCAGTTCACCTACTTCCAACAAGTCGGCGGCATCGACTGCACCCCGTACTCGGCGAAATCACCTACGGCATCGAACGCTTGGCGATGTATCTGCAAGGCGTGGAAAACGTCTATGACCTCGTTTGGGCAAAAACGCTCGACGGCAACACCGTCACCTACGGCGACGTGTACCACCAAAACGAAGTCGAACAATCCACCTACAACTTCGAATACAGCGATGCCGACTGGCTGCTGCGCCAGTTCAACGACTACGAAGCACAAGCCAAACGCTTGCTCTCCGAAGAAAACGCCAGCCTCGCCCTGCCCGCCTACGAGCTTGTCCTCAAAGCCGGACACACCTTCAACCTCTTAGACGCACGCGGTGCCATTTCCGTTACCGAACGCGCCACCTACATCGGCCGCATCCGCGCGCTGAGCCGCACCGTAGCGCAGAAATACGTTGAAAGCCGCGAAGCACTGGGCTTTCTTTAATTAAATCAAAATCCCTAATAGGTGTTGATATGTTCCGCAAAACGCTTGCCGCCGCGACACTGGCCCTCGTTTTTCTGCAACTGCTCAGGCTGCGCCTTTATCGTTTAAAGACAAAAATATTGGAAGCCAAATCCTGTTCCGGCAAAAACGGTGAAGGCAAACCCTTTGCCATCAACTTACTGTCGGCTATCCGATTACCGGCGATAAACATTTGGATGACTGGGTCAGGAAAGAAATGGGAGGCAAACTGCCTACGCAGAAATCGGTTCAGACGACCTTAATACGCGACAAAGACGTAAAAGGAGACCAATCGGGAAAATAGGAAACTCGGCAAAGATGATGGCTCTCCTTGTGCGTTGGACTATGTGGATACGTTAGAACTGGAAGGCTATACGCCCAATTATGCCGTTTTCGGACAAGAAGACTGGAATGATACCTGTGGCGCACACGGAAACGGCGTGCACACGCTGATGGTGTTGAAACGCGGCATTGCCAATCCGAAGCCGCTTAAATTGGATGATATCCTGTTGCCCAATCAAGAAGGAAAACTGACACACCTGCTTGAAGAAGCCTATGTCAAATACCTGAAGGAAAATAGTGATGACACCGAAGAAGAAGCACGTGATTACATTAGTGGATACAATAGTGACAAATTTTCCGCCACGGAAAACTGAGCGTTTCGATAAAAACGGCTTGACTTTCCTGTATCAAAGTTACGAAATCGGTGCATATGTTTTAGGCAGACCTGAGTTTACTATCCCCACTAAGGATTTGCAGGGAATTGTGAAACCTGAAATCTTGAAGGAAACGGAGCATTTCATACAACCTAAAAAATAATTAAGGAACCGGTGTAGATTATCTCCCTTAGCTTCTGACCGATTCAAGTATAGTGGATTAACTTTAAACCAGTACGGCGTTGCCTTGCCGTACTATCTGTACTGTCTGCGGCTTCGTCGCCTTGTCCTGATTTAAATTTAATCCGCTATATTTGCAGTTAATCGTCAAAAAGGTCGTCTGAAAAACCTAATTTGGTTTTCAGACGACCTTTAGCTTTAACAAACTCAAGCCTGACGGTTTATCGTTTGCCACACGCCGTGCGTTTATTTGAACCACCGCGACAGCGCCGGAATCCGCGACAGCAACGCCGTATCCAACAGCCAAATCACGGCGATGGCGGCGATGGCGGTCGGGAACAATACCGCCACGAGCAAAAGCGGCACAGCCATTGCCCACCACACCGGCAGCTCGATTTTCTGCGCCGGAGGAATCAGTCCGCCCGCTTTGGACGGGCGGCGTTTCCACCACATCACGCAGCCGCTGACGCAGATGAAAATAACCGCCAGGCAGAACAAGACGTTCGCCAGCACGCTCCCACCAGCCCAGCGTTCCCATGTGCAGCGCGATGCTCGCCGCCATGAATTTGCCGAAGAAGTTGTAATCGTCGAAATGGATGTCGGCTAGGATTTTGCCGCTGTATTGGTCGATGTGCACCGTGCGGTCGGCGGTCGGGCTGACCATGTCGTAGCTCATCGAATCCTGCGACAGCGTCACACGCCCGTTTCGCCTTTGGGCAGGTTGAGCTGGTAGCGGCCTTTGAAACCGATTTCGCGGGCGAAGCGGTCAACCGTTTCCAAAGTCATCGGTTCGCTCGGATTGATGCCGTTTTCGCCCTTCGTCGTACCGGAAACAGGCATGGGCGTGAGTTCCAGAATCCACGGTACTTCTTTGGTTTTGCCGTCGTTCAACACATCGCCGTGGGTCGGCACGACGGATACAGGGGTTCGGTTCGACCCCCCATTTGCCGGCGGGGAACTGGCTCCAAGACTGAACGAACTTACCGCCCCAAATGCCCGCCCAAGCAACACCAGACAGGCAGAACAGCAATAAAATCAAAGAAACCCAAGTGCCGAATGCGCCGTGCATGCTACGCCACCACGAGCGTCCTTTACCCGCTTGCGGCACAAGCATGGATTTCAGGCTGCGCTGTTTCGCCCACCACAGATAAATCCCCGTAATCATCATCAGGATGGTCAGCGACGCGGCAGTTTCTATCAGGTAATCGCCCGTCGTGCCGAGCATCATATCGCCGTGGATTCCGTCCATCGTGTGATACCAGCCCTCATTGCGCGGCATAGAATTAACGACTTTCGCCGTATAAGGATCGACGGCGACCATGGTCGCTTTGTCGTCGTTGTTCACGCGGAACACGGCAACCATATCGTCGGCGCGCGGCGCGATATATTGCACCACCGACGCGGTTTCAGGGGTTTTACAGACTGCCGCGCCGCTTCCGCCTGCGCCGACAAAGGCTGTACCTGCGCCTGCGGGGTAACGTGTATGCGCTCGCCCTCTTTGCCGGTAATGTTGGCGAATAGAAGCATGCCCAGACCTGTTACGGCAAGCAGGGGTTAGAAAAGGGCGCGACCAATAGCCCGAAATAAAAATGCCACCGCCACACAGTCAGATAGCGGCGGTTGGCCTGTTGGTCGAGGATGGGGAGTAGGTTTGGTTGTGTCCATAAATTCTCTCTTTTGTTTTGAGTGGATGGAGATAAAGCGCCAAGTTCCTGCCTTGCATTTTTATATTGGATTAACTTTAAACCAGTACGGCGTTGCCTCGCCTTGCCCTGATTTAAAGTTAATCCACTATATTCCAATCCACCGAGAAAAATAGCAATCGAAAAGACGCATCGCCGCCATTCTTCGCATAACGGTCTTAAATTGGATATTGGCAGATTCAGAATCAGATTGAACCTGACAACAATAATAGACCAGATGAACTAATACTTTATAAGTATAATTAATTTTTCGGATATTAACAATTTTTGAAAAATAAAGCCGTAGTGAAAGACAATACCTCAGAAAGAGACCATCGAGAAGAAGAATAGTTTGAAATAAAGACAGGCTTATAACGGACTTTCACACAGCAAAAATCATCTCCAAGCCTCAAGTCCGCTCAAAAACACGCCAAATTTCCATCTATATCCAATAAATACCGCCAAACCCGTTTTATGACAAAGGTCGTCTGAATAAACTATACTTTCAGACGACCCCTATTCATCACGGAGCTTATCCATGTCCATCCGTCTGACCACGCTGTCTTTAATAGTTGCCGCCACAGCCTGCACGCCCACCGCTTCGCCATCGGCAGAAACTTCACCAACCGTCACCAAATCCGCCATCGATACCGCCTACTGGACCGCACAGCCCTATTGCAGCGGCCGCTATCAATTACGCCTGCCGTCCCAACGTCATCACGGCAGTACATCCATTGATTACAATGGCTGGAGCGTGATGGTTATGTTTTAATGACTGGAATAGGAATTTTAAGAATATTGATAGATTTAAACGTAGTGGACAATTTGGAACCGATATTGTCGTCGATACCCGTACCCTGATTCCGGATCGGGCAATGATGCAGGTAATACGTAGCAACTTTCATTGGGAGCACAGTATTACAATAAAAGAAAAAGGCATGCCCTACGAAGCCTATTTGTATTTTAAACTGGCTGATAATGATGCCTATATCGTGCGTAGCTATTTCTACATCCCCGCCGAGAACGGTAAAGCCCCTGCCAACTGGAAAGCCCAAGAAAAAGAAGCGATAAACAGCATAGAGAAAAAATTCCGTCAAGATTTCATCAACGGTTTGAAGACAAGACAGGAGTTTGAAGTACCGAACCGACACGGAATTTGCTTGATAGGCGGTTTTATCGCGGACGACAACAAAAAACCGTTTGAAGTTCATAGCAACGTCGAATTTGACAAACAACACGATATGAGTCTGGAAATCATGCACGGCGACGTACTGGAGGCAGGCGAACCGACGCTGCTGCAACGTAAGGTAAATCTGGGGAAAGGTGCAATGGTTAAAGCCTTAACCCGCACTATCCGCCAAAGGCAAACGCACCATCAACGGCATGTCGGGTGAGGAAAAAAATTGGTGAAATGGGGCGGCAACAAATATATGTTCTTTTGGGAACGCGACGGCGGCGACCCGCGCATCATGATGCAGTTTGGTGCTGAGAAAAAGACGGAACGAAGCGCAGTGAAGCCGAAGCCCTTGCGATTTGGGATACGGTTTTGCCGACTTTGAAGCCTGTGAAGCAATAGCGATGGAAAGGTCGTCTGAAAATGCAGCTTCCATGGTATTAAACCTCGAACCTAGCTTTCAGACGACCTTTCCTCACACTTTTCTCTCGATAGCCTTTCATCCTTCCAAAACAACACAAGACCGCAAGACAAAATTTTTCAGACGACCTCCAAACATAATCATTGTCATTCGGACTGGAAAATATCAACCCGCCCTTCCCTCACAAACGGTATCAAAACTATTCCACAAACCGCATGATGCCAAGCAGCCGGCAAACGAAAGGTCGTCTGAAAACCTGAAACAAGATTTTTCAGACGACCTTTTTGATTTCAGACTTGTTATAGTGGATTAACTTTTAAACCAGTACGGCGTTGCCTCGCCTTAGCTAAAGAGAACGATTCTCTAAGGTGCTGAAGCACCAAGTGGAATCGGTTCCGTACGATCTGTACTGTCTGTGGCTTCGTCGCCTTGTCCTGATTTAAAGTTAATCCACTATAGAATGTTCTTCCCTATTTGAACTTACTCCAGCAAATTTTTCATATTTTTCCAGTCAATCCA
>BNJV01000569.1_pt1 | contig 22849 bp, 42 predicted proteins | sample 8540591 | NCBI WGS metagenome assembly BNJV01 (sample SAMD00202457, study PRJDB9452) | human saliva metagenome | host: Homo sapiens | reverse complement strand
AGGGAAAGGTCGTCTGAAAAATATAGCGGGCTGCAATACTGCCTTAGTGTGCGCAGTGAGAAGGCTCGTTATTGGAAACGACTGCCTTGCCGGCGCACTATGCCGACTACGTCCCCGCCAAATAGCGCGTTCACGTCCGTTGCGGTAGATGACGCTAGGGAAATAGGGGCAGGGAACCTTTTGAGAAGAAGGGAGAGTCAAAAAGGCTGAGAAGAGGCGGAAAGAGGATAGAAACGATGTTATAAACGTTTCGAATTGTATTCTCGGTTTCAGACGACCTCCAACATTTCCCCTGTATAATCACGCTTTTGTCCAAACGCTTGTACTTCCTGATATGATTTATCCGTGGCATCAAAACCAGTGGCGGCAGCTTGCCGGCTATTGGGAAAAACCGTCCGAACGCTTGGCTGTTTACCGGCAAGGGAAAACACCGGTAAGACAGCGTTTGCGCGGTTTGTGGCGCAGGCTTTGCTGTGCGAATCACCTCGGGAAGATCATCAGCCTTGCGGTGTATGCGCATCGTGTCATTTGTTTTTGCAAAACAGTCATCCTGATTTTTACGAGCTCACTCCTGAAACTCCCGAAGACGGTGCAGTCGGGCGAAAATTGTTGCGGATTAAAATCGATGCCGTGCGCGATATTGTGGAAAAACATTTATCTGACGGCTGTGCGCGGAGGATTGCGGGTGGTATTGGTGCATCCTGCTGAAAGTATGAATGTACAGGCGGCAAACGGCTTGCTCAAAAGCTTTGGAAGAACCGCCGCAACATGTTGTTTTTGATGGTTACGCATGCTCGTGATAAGCTTCTTCCGACCATTAAAAGCCGTTGCCGCCAGATGGTTCTGCCCGCACCTTCACGTGATGAAGCTTTGGCATATCTTCGGAAAGAGGGTGTAGGTGATGCGGAATCTTTGCTGGCTTTTCACAGTGGCGCGCCTTTGTTTGCCCATACGCCCGAAATGGATGACTTGCGCGAAGAGTTGCTCACTTTGCTTGCCGCGCCGCCCTGCTGGCGATACTCGACTATGCCGCTGCGTTTGATAAACACAAGCAGCCGTTGGCGAGTCTTCATCGATTGGATGCAGAAATGGCTGTTGGATGTCGGCTTGGCGCAACAACAAATGCCGCCGCTTTATTATCCTGATTACGCGCAGGTATTGTCGCAGACGGCTTCCAAAACCGATCCGCGCCGCCTGTTTGCGCTGACGGGTCGTCTGAACGCACTCAGCCCTTACGGATACCACACCTTGAGTGTTAAAATGCAGCTTGGTATCTGCTGACTGAATATCTCGAATTTTGGCAAAAACAAATAATCAGATAAGGTAAAACAAAATGGTAAACAACAATAAAGACATTCCGGCGAAAATGATGGCGTTGCAGCTTAAAGACCCGACTCTGCTCTACAACTGCTATATGCCGTTTCTCGAACACGGCGGACTTTTCGTTCCGACCGAAGACGTATTTTCCTTGGGCGAAGACATCCTGCTCGCCGTTGAAATCGCCGATTATCCCAAACGCTTCCTGCCTACCAAAGTCGTCTGGATCAACCCCGCACGTACTTCCGCACACCGTCCCAAAGGCGTCGGGCTGGCATTTTCCGAACACGAAAGCTGCCTTCAGGCGAAAACCCTGATTGAAGGCGAGCTGGGACCGAAACTGCGCAGCGACCGCGTTACCTTCACGCTTTTAAAAATCATGCATTTAATAGATTCGCACTGCCACTCAATTTCGAAGGCTTAAGCAATCGCCTGCCTGAAGTGTTCGCCAACATGGAAGAACAAAGCGTCAAGCAGGCGCTTGCCATCAGCGTAAGCAAACAGAGTTTCGCCGAAGTCTTCGACATTGCCCAAGCCAATGAGCAGGTTTACTGCACCATAGGCGTCCACCCCGACAGCCAAGAAGCCGAAGAATTTACCGTCGCTGAAATGGTTGAAGCGGCAAAACACCCGAAAGTCGTCGGCATAGGCGAAACGGGCTTGGATTATTACTGGTGTAAAAGGCGATTTGGCATGGCAGCACCGCCGCTTCGCCGAACACATCCAAGCCGCCAACGAAAGCGGTTTGCCCGTGATTGTCCACACCCGCGATGCCGCCGCCGATACTTTGGCGATTCTGAAAGAAGGTCAAACCAATTCCGGCGTTATCCACTGCTTCACCGAAGATACCGCTTTTGCCAAAGCCGCTTTGGATTTGGGGCTGTACATTTCTTTTTCCGGCATTGTTACCTTCAAAAATGCCCCGCAAATTCAAGAAGCTGCCAAATACGTCCCTGAGGACAGAATGCTGGTCGAAACCGACTCCCCATTCCTCGCCCCGGTCCCCAAACGCGGTAAGCCTAACGAACCTTCCTATGTCCGTTATACCGCCGAATTTGTGGCGAAACTGCGCGGCGAACCCGTAGAAACGCTTGCCGCTTACCAGCGACAATTTCTATCGTTTGTTCAATAAAGTACCCGACATCCGTGTTTGATTCGAATGGAAAAAGGTCGTCTGAAAAATGCTTTATCTAGCGTTTCAGACGACCTTTGAAAACTGGAATTTTTTATATAAGTGGACAGTCAGACTGGGTAATTTTGTTGGGCAGAAAATGGAAGATGGCGGAAGTCATCGATAAAATCAGTATCACAAGAAAGCCAGTGCAAAAGCGGACAGATAGTCATGGATGGGTTTAAAATCAACGCGAAAATCAAGATGGCAACTTCCTGAAAACATTTAAAGATATGGCTTTCATCATATCGTTCTCCGTTTTTCTGACAAATCATACTTCTATCGACACATCGCCTTTCCAATAATGAATTACGACATCACCTTTTTCACCCTATTTCTACTCGGCTTTTTCGGCGGTACGCATTGTGTCGGAATGTGCGGTGGGTTGAGTAGTGCGTTTGCGTTGCAGCTTCCGCCACATCTTAATCGGTTGGGACTGATTGTCCTATTGAATTTGGGACGCATCAGCAGCTATGTATTGATAGGTTTGATTGTCGGGCTGGTCGGGCAAATCGGTATTTCTTTGGATGATACGCGCTGGCTGCAAAACGGCCTGTATATTGCGGCGAATATTTTGCTGTTGCTGTTGGGGCTGTATCTGGCGGGTCTTTCTACGGCGGCTACGCAAATTGAGCGCATAGGCAGACTCGATATGGAAACGTTTGAATCCGATTCTGAACCGACTGCTGCCGATTAAATCCGTTCCGGCTTGTTTCGGCGTAGGCATGTTGTGGGGCTGGCTGCCTTGCGGTTTAGTATACAGCGCCTCATTGTATGCTTTGGGCAGCGGCAATGCGGTGCAGGGCGGGCTGTATATGTTGGCTTTTGCGCTGGGAACGTTGCCGAATTTGTTGGCAATGGGGATTTTTGCAGCGCAATTGAAAACACTTTTACAACGCAGAGCCATCCGTTTGTGCGCCGGACTATTGGTCGCGGGCTGGGCGGTTTTTCGTTTGGCAGTCATGCTCTGAATCAAACAATGAAACGCCTTTCAAAAAGGGTAGGGTTCATACATTAAAGATCGTCTGAAAATCCGTTTTCAGACGACCTTAGTCATTGGCATTATTCCATTGCAGCTTCAGCTCAAGCCGCCGACAGCCATCCGCGTATGCGTTTTTCCATCGCGTCGGCACTCAAACCCAAATCGTCCAAAAGTTTTTTCGGGTCGCCGTGTTCGGTTACGGTGTCGGCAACACCCAAAAAGCAAAACGGGTTTGCAGATGCCGTGTTTCGCCAATACTTCCAGCACTGCGCTGCCTGCGCCGCCTTGTTCGGCGTTTTCTTCGGCGGTAACGATGTAGTCGTGGCTTTTGGGCGAGGCGGACGATGAGTTTCTCGTCTATCGGTTTGACGAAGCGCATATCGGCGACGGTAGCGTTCAGTTTTTCGGCAACCGCCAATGCGGGGGCGACCATGCTGCCGAAGGCGATGAATGCGGTTTTCTCGCCTTGCCGGCGGATGATGCCTTTGCCGATGGCTACGGTTTCGAGGTCGTCTGAAACGGGCGCGCCTGTTCCCGTGCCGCGCGGATAGCGGACGGCGGCGGGCGCGTCTGCCTGATAGCAGGTCGAAAGCAGCAGGCGGCATTCGTTTTCATCGCTCGGCGAGGCAACAATCATGTTCGGCACGCAGCGCAAGAAGCTCAAATCGTACAAACCGGCATGGGTCGGGCCGTCCGCGCCGACGATGCCCGCACGGTCGACGGCAAACAAAACGGGCAGGGTTTTGCAGGGGCGATGTCGTGCACCAGTTGGTCGTAGGCGCGCTGGAGGAAGGTGGAATAAATGGCGACGACGGGCTTCATGCCTTCGCAAGCCAAACCACCGGCAAAGGTAACGGCGTGCTGCTCGGCGATGCCGACGTCGAAATAACGGTCGGGGAATTGTTGTTCGAATTCAACCAGTCCGCTGCCCTCGCGCATGGCGGGGTAATCGCTGCCAATCGGGGAATCTGCCGCCGCCTGGTCGCACAGCCATTTGCCGAACACTTGCGTATGGGTCGGTTTGGCGGCGGGCTTGTTTTCTTTTTCAGACGACGTTGCGGTTTTGAGGTCGTCTGAAACGTCTTTGGGCAGGTTGGCGACGGCGTGGTATTTGACGGGGTCGTTTTCGGCGAGTTTGTAGCCGTTGCCCTTTTTGGTGATGACGTGCAGCAGTTGCGGGCCTTTGCGGCCGCGCAAATCTTTCAATACGTCAACCAGATGCTCGACGTTGTGGCCGTCCACGGGGCCGGTGTAGCGGAAACCGAAGTTTTTCAAACAAAGACAGCGACTGCTTGGCGTGTTCGGCTTCGCCCGCCAGCGTTTTGATTTTGTGCTCGACTTTTGGGCAGCTCCATCGCGCCGGGCAGCTTGTCCAAAACCTTGCTCGATTGCGCCTTGATGGTGCTCAACACGCCGCGCATATCGCGCACGACGTTGCTGGCGAGGTATTTCGGCAGCGCGCCGACGTTGGGGGAAATCGACATTTCGTTGTCGTTGAGGATGACCAGCAGGTTCACGTCCATATCGCCCGCGCAGTTCAAGGCTTCAAACGCCTGACCCGCCGTCATCGCGCCGTCGCCGATAATGGCGACGCTGCGGCGGTCGCTGCCCAGAGTTTGTCTGCCGCCGCCATGCCCAAAGCCGCGCCGATGGAGGTGGACGAGATGTCCTACGCCAAACGCGTCGTATTCGGACTCGCTGCGCTTGGGGAAACCCGCCAAGCCGCCGTAGCGGCGCATGGTGTGCATCTGGTTTTTGCGTCCGGTGAGGATTTTGTGCGGATAGCTTTGATGGCCGACGTCCCAAACCAAATGGTCTTCCGGCGTGTCGTATACATAGTGCAGGGCGATGGTCAGCTCGACCGCGCCCAGATTGCTGGCGAAATGCCCGCCGGTTTTGCCTATCGAATCCAACAGGAATGCCCGCAATTCGGCGGCAACCTGCGGTAGCTGTTTTTTATCCAGCCTGCGCAAATCTTGCGGCAGATCGATGGTGTCTAATAACGGAGTGTGGCTCATGGTGTGTCTTTGCGGGCTTATTGTGTCTATCGGGCAATTATAGCAAGAGTTTAGAAAGACGTGGGTTTCCTGCCGGAGGGCGGGTATCGCCGTTAAAAGGTTGCCTGCCGATGGACGCGGCGTTTGGGAATGTGTGTAGGGGTTGTCTGAACATGAAATTACACGCCCCGTATGCTACAATTAACAGATAATCCCATCGGTACCGACATCATGAAACCCCATAAAAAAGGCAATATTTTCATCATCTCCGCCGCTTCCGGCACGGGCAAGACCACGCTGGTTTCCCGTCTTTTGAAAAACAACGCCGATTTGCGCGTCTCCGTATCGCACACCACCCGCCAGCCGCGCGAAGGCGAGCAGCACGGCGTGCATTATCATTTTGTTCCCAAAGAGGAATTTGAGTCTTTAATTAAACGAAAGCCTTCCTCGAACACGCAAACGTTTTCGGTAATTATTACGGAACCAGCATCGCGGGGGTCAATTCCCTTAGCGAAGAGGGTTACGATGTGATTTTGGAAATCGACGTGCAAGGTGCGGCGCAGGTGCGCAAATCGTTGCCCGAAGCGAGCAGCATCTTCATCCTGCCGCCTTCGTTCGAAGTCCTTGCCGAACGCCTTATCGGGCGCGGCACCGACAGCGAGGAAGTCATCCAAACCCGCCTCTCCAAAAGCGCGTCACGAAATCGAACAATCCGTCCTGTTTGACTATATCGTCGTCAACGATGATTTAGACAGAGCGGAAGCCGATCTGCTCCACATCATCAAAGCAGGTCGTCTGAAAAAATCTTCCCAGCAAGGATTTATCTCAAACCTGTTGGAAAATTCCTGAAAAAAACAGCGAAAAATACGCATTTACATTCCATCACAAATTAATAGAAAGAAAGCAAACAAATGGCCCGTATCACCACTGAAGACTGCACAGGCAAAAATCCCCAATCATTTTCGACCTGACCCTCGTCGCCGCCCGCCGCGCGCGCCAGCTTGAAAACGGCAACGCCCCTATGGTTGACGACATCCGCAACAACAAACCGACCGTTACCGCCCTGCGCGAAATCGCCGCCGGTCAAATCGGTACCGAACTGCTGACACGCAACAAATAATACCGGCAGGCAAAAACCTGCCCAACCGCCGCGCGGATTGTATCGGCGCGACATCCGACCGATACAGTCTGACGGCTCAAAACAAAACACACACCGAAGGCCGTCTGAAAATGCCCGCCCCCAGCCCACTGCCCCCTACGACGCGCTGACTGCCGAAGCCCGCGAACTTTTTGTTCCGTACCGCCTCCTATCTCAGCCCATCCGAACAGGCCGAGCTTGAAAAAGCCGTCGCCTACGCCTTTCACGCCCATGACGGACAAACCCGTAAAAGCGGCGAACCCTACATTACCCACCCCCTTGCCGTCGCCACGCAACTTGCGTTGTGGCATATGGACATACAAGGCTTGTGCGCGGGCGTGATGCACGACGTACTCGAAGACACTGGCGTATCCAAAATCGAAATGGCGGCGGAATTCGGCGAAACTATCTCCGAGATGGTGGACGGGCTTTCCAAACTCGAAAAACTCAAATTTGAAGATCATGCCGAGCATCAGGCGGAAAGTTTCCGCAAGCTCATCCTCGCCATGACCAAAGACGTGCGCGTGATCGTCGTCAAAACTCGCCGACCGCCTGCACAATATGCGCACGCTCGGCTCCATGCGCCCCGACAAACGCCGCCGTATCGCTAAAGAAACCCTCGAAATCTACGCCCAAATCGCCAACCGCATCGGCTTGAACAACGCCTACCAAGAACTTCAGGATTTATCGTTTCAAAACCTCCACCCGAACCGCTACGAAACCCTTAAAAAAGCGATGGACAACAGCCGCAAAAACCGCCGCGACGTCGTCGGCAAAGTTTTGCGCGCCTTCAGTCAGCGTTTGGTCGGCGCGAACATCGAAGCCAAAAATCAAAGGTCGGGAAAAAAACCTGTACAGCATCCATCAAAAAATGTTGGCGAAAAATTTGCGCTTTGCCGAAGTCGCTGGACATTTACGGCTTCCGCGTCATCGTCAACAGCATTCCCGCGTGTTACGCCGCACTCGGCGCGCTGCACAATCTTTATCAGCCCAAACCCGGACGCTTCAAAGACTATATCGCCATCCCAAAAAGCAACGGCTACCAAAGCCTGCACACGACCCTGGTCGGCCCATACGGCTTGCCCATTGAAGTCCAAATCCGCACACGCGAAATGGATGCCGTAGCCGAAGGCGGCATTGCCGGCCACTGGATATACAAATCCGGCGAAAACACCGTCGATCAAGCCGTCCTCCATACCAACCAATGGCTCAAAAACATCCTCGATTTGCAAGCCAGCAGCGCGAACGCCATCGAATTTCTTGAACACGTCAAAGTTGACCTGTTCCCCAACGAAGTCTACATCCTGACGCCCAAAGGCAAAATCCTTACCCTGCCTAAAGGCTCGACGCCCATAGACTTCGCCTACGCCGTTCACACCGACATCGGCCACAAAACCGTCGCCGCCCGCATCAACAACACCATGATGCCCCTGCGTACCAAACTCAAAACCGGCGACTCCGTTGAAATCATCACTTCCGAACACGCCAAGCCCAATCCGGCATGGCTGAATTTCACCGTTTCCAGCCGTGCGCGCAGCGCCATCCGCCAATACGTCAAAAACCTCAACCGTCACGACGCCATCATCCTCGGCGAAAACCTCCTGCAAAAAGCCCTGTCCAGCCTGTTGCCCAAAGACGTATTGCTTTCAGACGACCTCAAAGAAAAATACCTCGCCGACCTCAACGACAAACAAACCTCGTTTGAAGAAGTCCTCTACAACGTCGGTATGGGGCATACCCTGCCCGTGTACGTCGCCATGCACATCGCCGAACTGGCAGGGCAGCACTTCGGCAGCGAAGTCAAACTCAGCCCCATCAAAGTCAACGACCAAGAAACCGGCCGCATCCATTTTGCCGAATGTTGCCACCCCGTCCCGGGCGATTCCGTCCGCGCCCTTTTGGTCAAAGACAAAGGCATGATTATCCACCGCGATACCTGTCCGACCCTGCTCAAATCCGACCCCGAGCAGCAGCTTGATGCGAACTGGGAAGGCATAGGCAGTCATACCTACCGCACCGGACTCAGTATCCAGTCCGAAGACGCCCACGGCCTGCTCGCCCTTATGGCGCAAGCCATCTCTAACTCCGGCGCGGACATCGAGTCCGTCGAAACCCCCAACAAAGCGCTGGCAGGTACGGAAGGCTTTGTCGAATTCAAGTTCATCATCAAAGTGAAGGACTTGGCGCAAATCAACCAAATTATTCACAACCTGCACGCCATTCCCCAAGTGCGTAAAGTGGTCGAAGCTAGCGGAAGAAGGGCGGTAAAGCCGATGTCGTTTTGCCGCCTGATAGGGTTTAAGTTTTCTTAAAATCAAAAACAAAATCAGCAAGACGCGCGAAATACCACAAAGTTCGTCTGAAAACCGATATTCAAGGTTTTCAGACGACCTTCAAACTTGACAGGAACGACGCAATCAAAGATAATCCCGCAATTCATTTGCAGCCGCATCGACGGCATATCCGGCGCCAAGCCGACTTGTTAGGAGGTGATGTTTACATCACGGCGCGTATCCCGCCGGTCGCAAGACACCCGAGATACAAATAACCATTTTTGACAAACCGCCCCTTTTACCTTTTATCCCTTTCGGCGGTTTGAAACCAGAATTCAATTTAAAAGGAAATAAAATGCCTGCAATCCGCGTTAAAGAGAACGAACCCTTCGAAGTAGCCATGCGCCGTTTCAAACGTGCCGTAGAAAAACCGGTCTGTTGACCGAGCTGCGCGCCCGTGAAGCTTACGAAAAACCGACTACCGAGCGCAAACGCAAAAAAGCCGCAGCCGTAAAACGCCTGCAAAAACGCCTGCGCAGCCAACAACTGCCTCCTAAAATGTACTAAACATCAATTGCAGGTCTGCCCTGTGATGCCGAAACACACCGCAAGGCTTGACCTGCGGTGGTGTTTTGTTTTTCGAGACGACCTGCAAGGCAAGGGGTCGTCTGAAAAATAGAGAATCCCTAAGGCAGTATGTGCAATCCCATCTTCCATCTTTTCCCGAAAGTCATCCCATGAGCCTGAAAAGCACAATTAACCGAAGACATGAAAACCGCGATGCGTGCCAAAAGATCAAACTGCTTTAAGCACCATCCGCCTCATCAATGCCGCCATCAAACAATTTGAAGTGGACGAGCGCACCGAAGCCGATGACGGCAAAGTGATTGCCATCATTACCAAAAATGGTCAAACAGCGCAAAGACAGCGCCAACATCTACGCCGAAGCAGGCCGTCAGGACTTGGCAGACAAAGAAAATGCCGAAATCGAAATCCTGCACCGCTACCTGCCGCAAATGATGTCTGCCGAAGAAATCCGCACTGCCGTGGAAACCGTAATCGCCATGACCGGAGCTTCCGGAATGGCTGACATGGGCAAAAGCCATGGGCGTGTTGAAAAACCCAGTTGGCGGGCAAAGCCGATATGGGTGAAGTCAACAAAATCCTTAAAAGCTGCGCTGACTTCATAATTGAATACCGACCGCTTGTACGGATTCAAGAACAACAAAAAGGTCGTCTGAAAATGGAATTTCCGTTTTCAGACGACCTTTTTAAGCTTAGGCTTACCGTTTGCCGATATTGTGAAATATCTTGCCCATATCGTTTAAGAAACGGGGTTCGCGCTGGATCAGGTAAACAATCAAGGGGATATTGCCGATAGCGACGATCAGGTAAAGCAGGGAAATGCTGTCGAACAGCATCAAGAGTACCGCACTTAAAATGGCAGCCGATACCATGAACACGCCATTGATAATGTTGTTGGCGGCGACGGCGTGGGCGCGGAAGGATTCGCTGCTGGCGGTTTGCAGCCAAGTGTAGAGCGGGACGGAGAAGAAGCCGCCGAAGAAGCCGATCAGCGTCATGACGAGCATGACGGGATACGCCATGCCCTTGCGACAGGAACCAGGTGATGCCGTTGAGTTCGGTAAAGCGTTGCCCTTGGGTCAGCCATACCAAAAATCAAGCCGAATACGGTCAAACCGGTCGTGCCGACGGTTACCAAGCCCAAGAGCAGGCGTTCGTGGCTGAGTTTGGCGCACAACACCGAGCCGGCGGCGATGCCGATGGAGAATAGGGCGAGCATGAGGTTGAAGACGTTGTCGTTGCCGCCCAAATGGATTTGCGTGAAAGTCGGCAGTTGGGTGGTGTACACCGAGCCGATAAACCAAAACCATGAAATGCCGATGATGGATGTGAAGACGGAATCATATTGCGCGGTTTCGCGTAGGAGCGCGTGCGTGCCTTTGACGATGTTCCATTCGATTTTGGTGTTGGGGGCTTTGGCGGGGACGTTAGGCATGAAGAAGCTGGTCAGCGTGCCGCCGATGGCGACGAGCAATACTAAGATGCCGACGACGGAGGGCGGCAAGCCTGCGACGGACGTGCCTAAAATCTGACCGAACAAAATAGCAATGAATGTTCCCGATTCGATCAGGCTGTTGCCCATAATCAGCTCTTTGTCGTTGAGATAATCGGGCAGGATGGCGTATTTCAGCGGGCCGAACAACGTCGATTGCGCGCCCATGCAAAACAGGCAGATCAAGAGTAGCGGGGCGGACTGGATATAGAAGCCGAACGCCGCCACCGCCATAATGACGATTTCCAATACTTTGATCCATCGCGCCAAGACGGCTTTGTCGAATTTGGTGCTCAGTTGTCCCGACAGCGCGGAAAAACAGGAAATAGGGCAGGATAAACAGCAACGCGCCCAAGTTCAGCATTTGGCTGGCGGGCAGGAAGTTGTTTTTGCCCAAACCGTAGAAGCTGATCATCACAAACAGCGCGGTTTTGAACATATTGTCGTTGAACGCGCCCAGAAACTGCGTACCGAATAATGGGGCGAAACGGCGGCTGGTCGGGAAATTCAGATTGTCTTTTTTGAGGCTCATTTTTCGGATTCTTGTTCTTCTTTTTCTATTTCGTTTTCAAGCAGCTTGTCGGTGGAATCGTCGTCCATCAGGATGCGGTGTGCTGGTCCTTCGAGGTCGTCAAACTGTCCGTTTTTGCCCGACCACCAGAAAAAATAGCCGATAGCAAACGCCAAAATAATGCTGATGGGCACTAAAATAAACATACTTTCCATCACATCGCTCCGGTCAAATCGGTTAAGACAAAAGTCTGTCCCGATACGGTCAGATATTCGTTGCGCAGCGAGCCGACGGGGGCGTCGTCAAAAAACAGCTCGATACGGTCTTTCACGACACGCCAATATTGCGGAATCTCGGTTTTGCCCGAAAGGCGCCAAAACCTCCGCCGCCGCGCCTTCTTCACTTTGCAGCTTGACGGCGAAACGCCCGCTCTGCGGCTGCGTTTCGGATTCATCATCCGGCAGCATGATGAAAAAAAGCCCACATGGGCGCCTTTGTTGCGTATGGATACTGAAAATAGTGCATATCAAAAGAATCTTAAAAAGGCTGCCGCTGTTTTCAGACGACATAGTGAATACAAAAACTTTCTAAATGTAACAGTTTGACACGCCCCTGCAAAGGGCTTTACGCCCCCGCGTTCGACAGGTCGTCTGAAAACCAACCGTTTCCTTTAAACATCAATATCTTCCTTTATCGCTTTCCGCATGCTCCAAGTCAAACATTAAGCCAAGCAGCCGCCCCCGTTTTTTGCTAGAATAGCGCGGTTTACATTCATCAACCGATTTCAGACGACCCCGTCCAACCGGCGGCGGCAGAAACCACACGGAAAGCAATATTCATAAAGTTGCCCCATTCCGAATGTAGCAATCATTTTTTCTTTCATAGATTTTTACGCCACCAACCGATACGGCCTGCCGCGCAGATGCCCGGCTCGAACCTCAAGCGCATCCACTATGCCTGCGGGAGATGTTTGGCGGTATATCCACGACAAAGAACAGATTGCCGATACTGCCCGCACAGGTCGTCTGAAACATCCAGGAGCCACAACAAATGACCCAAAAACTCATCTTAGTTTTGAACTGCGGCAGCTCATCCCTCAAAGGCGCCGTGCTGGATAACGACAGCGGCGAAGTCCTGCTCAGCTGCCTTGCCGAAAAACTCAACCTGCCCGACGCTTACATCACGTTCAAAGTAAACGGCGAAAAACACAAAGTCGACCTGTCCGCCAAGCCCGACCACACCGGCGCAGTTGAAGCCCTGATGGAGGAACTCAAAGCCCACGGCCTCGACAGCCGCATCGGCGCCATCGGCCACCGCGTCGTCAGCGGCGGCGAACTGTACAGCGAATCCATCCTCGTTGACGACGAAGTCATCGCCGGCATCGAAAAATGTATCCCGCTCGCCCCGCTGCACAACCCCGCGCACCTCTTGGGCCTGCGTGCCGCACAAAGCATTTTCAAAGGCCTGCCCAACGTCGTCGTTTTCGACACCGCCTTCCACCAAACCATGCCGGAACACGCCTACACATACGCGATTCCGCATGAACTGTATGAAAAATACGGCTTGCGCCGCTACGGCGCGCACGGTACCAGCTACCGCTTCGTTTCTGATGAAACCGCCCGTTTCCTCGGTAAAGACAAAAAAGACCTGCGCATGGTGATTGCCCACTTGGGTAACGGCGCGTCCATTACCGCCGTCGCCAACGGAGAATCACGCGATACCAGCATGGGACTGACCCCGCTGGAAGGCCTCGTGATGGGTACGCGCAGCGGCGACATCGATCCCGCAGTCTTCGGCTTCCTCGCTGAAAAACGCCAACATGACCATCACTCAAATCACCGACATGTTGAACAAAAAATCCGGCCTGCTCGGCTTGTCCGGCCTGTCCAACGACTGCCGTACCATCGAAGAAGAATCCGGCAAAGGGCCATCCCGGCGCGAAACTCGCCCTGGACGTCTTCATCTACCGCCTCGCCAAATACATCGGTAGCATGGCTGTGGCAGCCGGCGGTCTGGACGTACTCGTCTTCACCGGCGGTATCGGCGAAAACTCCGACATCATCCGCGAGCGCGTACTCGGCTACGGGCTCCTCGGTCTGAAAGCCGACCACGAAGCCAACCTGAAAGCCCGTTTCGGTAACGCAGGCGTGATTACGACTGCCGACAGCTCAGCCGTCGCCGTTGTTATCCCGACCAACGAAGAATTGATGATTGCACACGATACCGCCCGTCTGAGCGGCCTGTAATACAGTAGTCATCGATAAAAAAACCCTGCCGAAAAACGGCAGGGTTTTTGTTGGTGCAACGAAAAGCATGATTTGTCTGTATGACCTGCTTCGCGATTTTTTTCTCCATCGTCAAACGAAAGGAGAGGGCGTAGGTTTTTCTGTTTTGTATCCAACGATATAGTGGATTAAATTTAAACCAGGACGGCGTTACCTCGCCTTAGCTCAAAGAGAACGATTCTCTAAGGTGCTGAAGCACCAAGTGAATCGGTTCCGTACTATCTGTACTGTCTGCGGCTTCGTCGCCTTGTCCTGATTTAAATTTAATCCACTATATTCATCCCGATTTCCTCCCTCTCGGCAAGAGCCGCGATAAGTTGCTTTTCAGTAAAAAGGTCGTCTGAAAACCATTTTCAGACGACCTTTTCATCGCTATTGCTTCACAGGCTTCAAAGTCGGCAAAACCGTATCCCAAATCGCAAGGACTTCGGCCTCGCTGCGCTTTTGTCCCGTCTTTTCTCAGCACCAAACTGCATCATGATGCGCGGATCGCCGCCGTCGCGCTCCCAAAAGAACATATATTTGTTGCCGCCCCATTTCACCAGTTTTTCCTCGCCCGACATGCCGTTGATGGTGCGTTTGCCTTGGCGGATGGTGCGGGTTAGCGCTTTAACCATTGCGCCTTTCCCCAGATTTACCTTACGTTGCAGCAACGTTGCTTCGCCCGCTTTCAACACATCGCCGTGCATGATTTCCAGACTCATATCGTGTTGTTTGGCAAATTCGACAGTGCTATGAACCTCAAACGTTTTTGCCGTCGTCCGCAATAAAAACCGCCTATCAGACAGATGCCGTGTCGGTTCGGTACTTCAAACTCCTGTCTGGTTTTCAAGCCGCTGAGGATTTCTTGGCGGAATTTTTTCTCTATGGTGTTTATCGCTTCTTTTTCTTGAGCTTTCCAGTTGGCAGGGGCTTTGCCATGATCAGAAGGAATGCGGAAATAACTACGCACGATATAAGCATCATCATTATCCAGCTTGAAATATAAATCGGCTTCGTAGGGCATACCGCGATCCCGGATAATATGCTCCCATTCAAAATCCCTACGAGTTACCTGCATCATTGCCCGATCCGGAATCAGGGTACGGGTATCGACGACAATATCGGTTCCATCATAACCATATTGTTTATTCTCATTGATGGTGCTTACGTTTCTTTTCCAGTCGTTAAACGCGACCATCACACTCCAGCCGTTGTAATCAAGGTGCGTACTGCCATGACGGCGTTTGGACGGCAGCCGCAATTGATAGCGGCCGCCGCAATAGGGCTGTTCGGTCCAGTAGGCGGTATCGATGGCGGATTTGGTGACGGTCGGTGAAGTTTCTGCTGATGGGGAAACGGTGGGCGTGCAGGCTGTGGCGGCGAGAATAAGCGACAGCGTAGTCAGACGGATGGACATGGATAAGCTCCGTGATGAATAGGGGTCGTCTGAAAGTATAGTTTATTCAGACGACCTTTGTCATAAAACGGGCTGGCGGTATTTATTCGACATGGGCGGGCATTTCGCGCGTCCGTAAGATGGGCGGTATGTCGATAATGTCGGTAGGGAAAATGACGGTTTGGCTTTATAATCTGATTCATTCTTTTCAGGCAAACCATTATGGAACACGATTCAAACGAAACCATGCGCCTTTCCAAGCGTATGGCGCAATTGGGCTATGCTCGCGCCGCGAGGCGGACAGCTACATCGAGCAAGGCTGGGTCAAGGTTAACGGGCAAACCGCCGTACTCGGTCGAAAGTAACCGAACGCGACCGTATCGACCTCAACCGGCAGGCGCATGAAAAACAGGCAGAGCGCGTTACCATCCTGCTCAACAAGCCCGTCGGCTACGTCAGCGCGCAGGCGGAAAAAGGCTACAAATCCGCCGCCGAGCTGATTACCGCCGACAACCGTTGGGAAGGCGACGACAGCCGCATTCCGTTCAGCGAAAAACACAAATTCGGCTTGGCGCCCGCCGGCAGGCTGGACATCGATTCCGTCGGACTGCTGGTGTTGACGCAGGACGGCCGCATCGCCAAGCAGCTTATCGGCGAAAAACAGCGGCAGTGAAAAAGAATATTCGTGGCGTGCGCGGCAAATTGGACGAAAAAGGACTTGCCTTGCTCAACCACGGATTAAGTTTGGACGGCGAGAAACTGCGCCCCGCCAAAGTAGAATGGCAAAACGAAGACCAGCTGCGTTTCGTGTTGAAACAAGGCAAAAAGCGGCAAATCCGCCGTATGTGCGAACTTGTCGGTTTGCGCGTCGTCGGACTGAAGCGGATTCGGATGGGTAAAAGTCAAACTAGGGCAAAACTGCCGCCCGGCAAATGGCGTTATCTGCGGGCGGATGAGTCGTTTTGATTGGATTTGAACTTGGGGATGACGGCAAGAGGTCGTCTGAAAACGTCATAGTATCCGTTTTATAAAGACAATAATATGAATTTAGAAACCAAAAATCCCGCCGCCGGCGATATGTTTTATCTGCGCATTGCTGATGTATGCCTCTGCGCAAGTATCCGCGCTGGCAGGGCATACTGCCGCGCTTTCCGATATTGCTGTCGGTTGTTTTGATAGCGTTTGGGACGGCGTTGGGCGTATCAGGGTGTGTGGGCGTTTCGCCGTGTGCGCACGACCGTCAGCCCGTTCAATCCCGAACAAACCGAACACTTCGTTTCAGACGGCGTGTACCGTTTCAGCCGCAACCCGATGTATGCGGGCATGGGCTGCTGGCTGGCGGCATGGGCAGGGACACTTGGCGCATCCGCTGCCGTGGCTGTTTTTGGCGGTATTTGCCGCCTATATGACGCGGTTTCAAATCATGCCTGAAGAACGCGTTTTGGCGCGGAAATTCGGTGCTGAGTACGAGGCGTACTGCCGACGCGTCCGCCGCTGGTTATAAAAGCGGCAACATTAAATCGGGTATCGCCCCTGCACCTTTGCGGCATGAAATGATCTGGCTGCGCCGATTGACTCGGATTGTGTGAATCCGCGATGGTTCAAATCAAACAAAAGGTCGTCTGAAACCCCAAAATAAGGTTTCAGACGACCTTTTCATTCAACTGCTTACATCAAATTAATGATGACCGCAGCCGCATTCTTTTTCATGTCGATAACCATGCGGCCGGTGATTTTGCCTTCGCGCATTTCTTGGAAAAATCGCCGGAGCTTCGTCCAAAAGCGCGCAGTTGGACTTTCGGTACGACCAAGCCTTCTGCCCCGAATTGGAAGGCTTCTTCCAAGTCTTTGCGCGTACCGACCAGCGAGCCGACCACTTCGATGCCGTCCAAGACCAGACGAGGGATGGACAAGTCCATAGATTCGGGCGGCAGACCGATGGCGACGACGCGACCGCCTGCACGGACGCAGTCCACGGCAGAGTTGAACGCGGCGGCGGATACGGCGGTAACAACAGCTGCGTGTGCGCCGCCGGTTTTTTCCTGAATCACTTTGGCAGCGTCTTCTTTGGCGGCGTTGATGACCAAATCTGCACCGCTTTCTTTAGCGAATGCCAGTTTTTCATCGTTGATGTCGATGGCGACGACGTGTGCGCCGAATACTTTTTTCGCGTATTGGACACCCAAGTTGCCCAAACCGCCCGCGCCGTAAACGGCAATCCATTGTCCCGGACGCACGCCGGAAACTTTCACGCCTTTGTAAGTGGTTACGCCGGCGCAGGTGATGCTGGAGGCTTGCGCGGGGTCGAGGCCGTCGGGTACTTTGACGGCGTAGTCCGCATCGACGATACAGTGGGTCGCCATGCCGCCGTCGGCGGTGTAGCCGGCGTTCAATACGGAACGGCACAAGGTTTCGCGGCCGGTATTACAGTATTCGCACGAACCGCAGCTTTGGAACAACCATGCGATGCTGACACGGTCGCCGACTTTCAGGGCGTTCGCGCCCGGAGCGACTTCTTTGACGATGCCGATGCCTTCGTGCCCCAACACGCGGCCCGGTTTTTCGCCGTAGTCGCCTGCCGCAACGTGCAAGTCGGTATGGCACACGCCGCAATATTCGACTTCAACCAACGCCTCGCCGTATTCCAACGGGCGCAGTTCGCGTTCTACAACTTCTACATCGCCTGCTACATTTTTGATCTCACAACAACTGCTTGCATCTTCATGGTGTTCTCCTTGGCATTCGTAAGAAATCCGTAAACGGTTGGGCGGGATAACGCCTTTCCTGTAAAATGAGAATACTCCCCTTTATTTCGCCGTGTCAACACCCTATCTTTTTGAAAAATAAGGAATAAAAATGTTATACCATAACATTTTATCTGCGTAAAAATTATAGTGGATTAAATTTAAATCAGGACAAGGCGACGAAGCCGCAGACAGTACAGATAGTACGGCAAGGCGAGGCAACGCCGTACTGGTTTAAAGTTAATCCACTATATACCCTGTTAAAGCGCTGAAAAATTCTTACACATATCATGTAAAAAGGTCGTCTGAAAAACTTTAAATATATTAACAAACGCGCTTCGTTTCCATACGGGGTCAAGCCTTATCGGTTTAAATTTCCTATTTTTAGAAAAATTACATATTTGGAATTTCGAGAACGTTATCATTTTTAGTGCTTGAACTGAAAGAGAAAAATACTATCCTGTTTTCAGACGACGTTTGAGGAACGTCCAAAACCTAAGAAAGACAACCAAGGAGACAGCATCATGGCAAAAGATTTAAATGTGTTTGATAAAGAGTACGGCCTCTTGATTAACGGCGTGTGGACGAAACCCGGCGCGCTTTTGATTCGTATAATCCCTGCCAATGGCGAAGTATTGGCGAAATTCACCGACGCGACCGACGCCGATGTCGATGCCGCCGTCGCCGCCGCGCAAGAAGCGTTCAAAACATGGCGCAAAACCACCACCACCGAACGCGCCGCCATACTCAACAAAAATCGCCGATGTGATTGACGACAACTTGGAATTGTTCGCCTTGCAGGAAACGCTGGACAACGGCAAACCCATCCGCGAAACCCGCGCCGCCGACATCCCGCTGGCTTCCGACCATTTCCGCTACTTTGCCAGCGTGATCCGCGGCGAAGAAGGTACTGCCACCCAGCTTGACTCCGAAGACCCTGTCTCATCGTCCTGCGCGAACCCATCGGCGTAGTCGGTCAGATTATTCCGTGGAACTTTCCTTCCTGATGGCGGCTTGGAAAAATCGCCCCCCGCGCTCGCCGCAGGCTGTACCATCGTTATCCACCCGTCTTCCAGCACTTCGCTGAGCCTGTTGTCGTTCGCACAAAAAAATCAACCACCTGCTGCCTAAAGGCGTGTTAAACATCATCACCGGACGCGGTTCCAAATCCGGCGAATACATGCTGCACCACAAAGGCTTCAACAAACTCGCTCTTCACCGGTTCGACCGAAATCGGCCGCCACATCGGCATCGCCGCCGCCGAAATGCTGATTCCCGCCACCTTGGAGCTGGGCGGCAAATCTGCCAACATCTTCTTTGACGACATGCCGTTCGACAAAGCCCTCGAAGGCGCGCAAAAAGGTATTTTGTTCAACCAAGGCCAAGTGTGCTGCGCCGGTTCGCGCATCTTCGTTCAGGAAGGCATTTACGACAAATTCGTCAACGCCTTGGCGGAAGAGTTCAAAAATCAAAGTCGGCCTGCCTTTGGGAAGACGATACCCAAATGGGTTCGCAAGTCAACGCCGGTCAGCTTGAAACCATTTTGAAATACGTCAAAAATCGGCGAACAAGAAGGCTGCCGCATCATCACCGGCGGTAAAAAAATCGAAGGCGCGTTGGGCAAAGGCGAATTTGTCGAACCGACCTTGATTGAAGCCGACAGCAACAACGCCCGCGTTGCCCAAGAAGAAATCTTCGGCCCGGTTGCCACCGTGATTAAATTCAAAACCGAAGAAGAAGTCATCAAAATGGCCAACGACAGCGAATACGGCTTGGGCGGCGCAGTTTGGAGCAAAGATATCAACCGCTGCCTGCGCGTTTCCAATGCGCTGGAAACCGGCCGCGTCTGGGTGAACTGCTACAACCGCCTGCCCGCAGGCGCACCGTTCGGCGGCTACAAGACTTCAGGTATCGGCCGCGAAACCCACAAAATGATGCTCGCCGCGTACACGCAGGTGAAAAACATTTACATTTCCACCCGCGAAGAGCGCGAAGGCTTCTATTGATTACCTGCTGAACATCGTTTATTGATGTAGAAAAAAGGTCGTCTGAAAATCCGGATTCGGGTTTCAGACGACCTTTTACACCATTGATTCAAATACTATAAGTATCATAGTCTGATCCTTTCCTTTGACATATTTAAAAATCTAAATATGTATGTTAGAATTCAAGCCATGAACGCAAATGCTATTTTTAAAGCCCTTTCCAACGAACACCGTATGCAGATACTGATTTGGCTTAGTCATCCTGAACAGTATTTTCCTCCCGAACGCTTATCTACTGCTGAGGAAACCGGTATTGCGGGAGGTGTATGTGTGAATGCCGTTGTTGAAAAGATAGGATTGACGCAATCTGTCGTATCGACCTATCTAACTGTTTTGAAAGATGCAGGACTGATTCGCACCGAACGTGCGGGCAAATGGACGTATTGCTTCTATCGTCCTGAGCGTATGGCTGAATTTTCGGCATATTTGCAAAACTGCTTCTTGCCGTAGATTCGTTTTTAATCATTCATATCTAAAAAAATAGATATATAGATTCAAAGGCACCAGTATGAAAAAAACTTTAATTATCGTCGCTCATCCAAATATTTATCAATCCACGGTCAATCAGATATGGGCGGATACGCTCTCCAAGGATAAAGAGCATTACACAGTACATAACTTATATACTGTTTATCCTGATGGCAATATCGATGTGGCAGTTGAGCAGAAATTGGTAGAAATGCATGGCACAATTATTTTCCAATTTCCAATTTATTGGTTCTCTTGTCCGCCTCTGCTCAAACAGTGGCTAGATAGTGTTTTAACGCACGGCTGGGCATTTGGCTCATCTGCAACAACGTTCAAAGGACGTAAAATAGGGCTTGCTGTATCGCATGGTACACCACCAGATGATTACACACACACGGGTAAAGTCCGTCACACACTCGCTGAAACACTTACGCCCTTTGAGAATATTGCTAACTACATTGGAGCTGAATACTTACCTCCATTCACATTCCATGCATTGGAATTCTTTACCGAAGAGGAAAAATTTATCAATCAGAACAAAATGATGATGCAGGCGCATCAAGCGGCGCAGAGTTTACTGGCACACTTGGACAGATTTGCCTAGTCAGCAAAGTAATAGGTTAGGCAAACCCATCATTTCAAATAGGGGGCATGTATAACTTATATTAAGATAGAAGATACCCATCCTGTCATTCCATTTAGGTGTGAAGACAGGATGGGTATTTTTATTAGAATTCATAAACATTGCTAGTGCATAAGGTTCCAAGCCATTTTGACGGCAATCAGCAGCAGCATGATGCCGAAGGAGATTTTGAGTTGGCGGGCGGGGAGTTTGTGCGCGGTTTTGACGCCGATAGGGGCGAAAAATCATGGTGGCGATGTTGAGGATGGCGCCGGCGGGCAGATAGAGAAAGCCGCCGGAGCCGTGGGGCAGGTCGGGAACGTTCCAGCCGGTAACGAGATAGCCGATTGTGCCGGCGAGCGCGATCGGCCAGGCAAGGCCGGAAGATGTGCCGATGGCGCGGTGGGCAGGAAAGTTGCAATACATCAGGAAGGGGACGGACAGCGAGCCGCCGCCGATGCCGACCCAGCTCGAAGCTGCGCCGAACAATGTGCCTACCGCACTCAGACCGGGTAGGGCAGGTAGGGTGGCGCGAAGCTTTGGGTTTGGAGTCGGTCAGGGTTTTGAGGGCGATAAGGGTCAGGAATACGATAAAGAAGATTTGCAGGGCGCGGGTAGGCATGTATTTGGCGGTGACCGCGCCGATCAGTACGCCAAATATCATGGAGGGGGTCATGCGGCGGACGGTCTGCCAGTCGATGGCGCTTTTTTTATGCTGGGCGTACATGCTGGAGAATGTGGTGAACACCATCACGGCGAAGGATGTGCCGATGGCGAGATGTTGGGCGTAGGGATGACTGCTGATGCCTTGCAGTTGCAGCGTCCACAAGACGACGGGGACAATCAACGTGCCGCCGCCTACGCCGAACAATCCTGCAATAAAGCCCGCCGCGCTTCCGACGGCGAGCAGGGAAAGGATAATATCCCAAGTCCACATTTTTCAGACGACCTTTTTGATTCTGCGGCGTTTTTCAGCCAACGCCGCGCTGCCATGATGTAGCCTGAGAGACTGTATCCCAAGAAGAAGAGGAATAAGACGAGAGCGGGCTTCCATGTGACTAAGAGAAGGATCAGCACGGCAAGTACCATGCCCATAAAGGGAACTTGGCGGCGGATGTTGATTTCTTTAAAGCTCCAAAAACGGGATTTGGACAATCATGGAAATGCCGGCGAAAAGCGTGATGCCCAATGCCCACCACTGCACGCCGGGGGAAACGTTCGACGCTGTGGTTGACCCAAATTAAGCCGACAATCAACGCGGCGGCAGTCGGACTGGGAACGCCGATGAACCAGCGTTTATCGACTTTGCCGATGAGGGTGTTGAATAGGGCGAGGCGCAGTGCGGCGCAGGCGCAGTAGATGAAGGCAACGGAATAACCGATTTTGCCGAACTGCGAAAGTTGCCAATTGTAAATAATCAGTGCAGGCGCAACGCCGAAACTGACCATATCGGCAAGGCTGTCGAGTTGTTCGCCGAATGCGCTTTTGGCTGTTGGTCAGCCTTGCTACGCGCCCATCCATGCCGTCGAGCAACATGGAGAGAAATACCGCAATCGCCGCTATTTCAAAATGCTTGTGCATGGATTGGGTAATGGCGAAGAAAGCACAAAACAGGGCGGCGATGGTGAAGGAGTTGGGTAGCAGGTAGATGCTGTTGCGGCGCAACGAATTGCGTTGCGGATTTTGAGGAATTTGCGTATTGTCCATAAGCGTTCGATGATGCTGTACGAAGCAGATTTAGGGATTATACCGTATCGTGACCGCCTGACAATTTAATAACGATGGTATTTTTATGGCGGCGCGGTTCTGTAACTTGGGTGATGAAAAGGTCGTCTGAAAAC
>BNJV01000512.1_pt1 | contig 22964 bp, 35 predicted proteins | sample 8540591 | NCBI WGS metagenome assembly BNJV01 (sample SAMD00202457, study PRJDB9452) | human saliva metagenome | host: Homo sapiens | reverse complement strand
CCTACCTGATACAGGTGAACGTTACCTTTCAACAGGCATTTTCGGTGAAGCGTAATTCATTGTAAAAAATAATAAGAGAAGAGTCTCAGATACTTTATTGCAATCTTTTGAATTCAGTATTTGAGATTCTTTTTGATGCAAAAATCCAGCTGAAAGTCGTTCAGAATCCAGATGTATCATGCATGATACACTCTACTCTTTTTGTATCAATTTTGATACGTATCATTTTTGATACAACTCGTTTTTGATGTAACATTTTTGTCACGTAACATAATTGTTACACTCGAAGCAAAACAAAAACCACCTTGGAAAAATTTTTCCAAGGTGGTTCCACTAAATTCGATTAAGCTTCTTGTACTTTGGCTTCTTTTTTTGTTTCCGAATTTCTTAGCAATATACGCTGTTAAGATTGGAGTTAAAATAGCTGTTACGATTACTGAAGCTGTAATTTGAGTCGTTGCTGTTGCTTCGATTCCTTTGAATGAGGCATCCACTGCTGAAAGTGCAGCTGGTGTAGCGATCGCGCTGGCTGCTGTACTTGAGATGGCAGCACCGGCAACCCCGTTACCACCTGTTAAGCGGTCTGCGGCGATTGATGCAATACCACCGACAGCTGTAGTGATCACCCCTAGTAAAATACCAGGTAGACCACCTTCAAGGATTTGGCCAAAGCTCATGTTAGCCCCTAAACAGAAACCAACAACGATAATGATTGCTGTAATCCCGTTTGAAAGAACTTTCTTCATGTATGGGAAAGCATTCCCTAACGCAATACCTAACACAAGTGGCAATACAGTTCCGACTAAGTTCCAAATCGAGATGTTTGCAAGACCGGCACTACTTAATACGGCCATTGTTACCATTGGTCCCACACTTAGTGTTGTAATCCCAACGGCACCAGCATCGATTTCATCCCCGTATACATCTACAATACCCGCATACATTGCGTTATTGGCTACTGAAATGGCACCGATAACGGCAACGGCGCTAAGTCCGAGGAAGTTGTCATTGAATACTTTCGCAACCAATAACCCTAAGACTACAGATACCGCAATTTTTGCTAAAATAATCGCTGCCCCACGTCCAACGGCTTTTGGTGTGTTTTTAAGAGAAATGGTACCCCCGATAATGAAGAGGAATGCCCCAACAAGTGGTCCTGCACCTTTCACGATTGGAGTGGTAAATCCACCAATTTGTAATATTTGAGGGAAAAATGTATTAATCACACATCCAATAAACATTGGAATAATGATTGTATCCCCAGGAATTTTAATCTTTTTCATACTGTTCACAATCCTTCTCTGATTTGGAATAAGACTCTAGCTAAAATCAGCCATCTAATGTGATACCGCCATCGCAGTCACCGATTTCCCCTGTAACGAAGCTTGCAAGGTCGCTTGCGAAGAAGAGAATCATTTGAGCGATTTCAGTAGGTTCTGCACGACGTCCAAGAGGGATCATGCTGATAACTTTTTGGCTCTTTTCTTTATCTTCTGATAAAACTGTTGTCATATCTGTACGAGTGAATGAAGGACATACAGCGTTACATGCGATATTGTATTTACCGCCTTCTTTAGCAACGGCTTTTGTTAAACCATTTAAACCAGCTTTAGAAGAAGCATAAGCAGCAGTACCTAAAAGCCCACCACCAAGTTTAGCGGCAACTGAAGATACGTTTACGATACGTCCACCTTTGTTTTCGATAAAGTGTGGGAAAATTGTGCTGATTGTTGAGAAGCATCCTGAAAGATTGATGCGGATAGTTCTTTCCCATTCTTCGTATGTTAATTGGTCGAAAGGTTTCGCACTAATAACCCCAGCGCAGTTCACTAAGATGTCTACTTTGCGTTCTGCTAAAATTTCATTCATGCTTTTTACGATAGATTCATGATTTCCTAAATCCATGTATTTGAAGCTTGTGTGTTCTGGTCCGAACTCTTCAACTGTTTTGTTTGCTGCAGCTTCATTAATATCTGCAATGACTACAAAACCGCCACCGTTAACGATACCGCGAACGATTTCTTTACCAATACCATTTGCCCCACCAGTGACAATGGCAACTTTACCTGTGAAATCCATTAGATCACGTCCTTTGATTTGATATGTTCATTGTATCACTAAATAATGAAGTTTCACCTTATTTTTGTGGTTAACATTTGTTAACTTTTTTTAATGTGTTTTTTTATGAACTATATGTTCCGCTGACCTCACAAAAAACCGCATTACCAAAAGGTTTCTGCAAAGAAAAAAACAGCCTACAAATAAATTGTAGACTGTTTTTGTGTACCATAAAAAATATTTTATTTTTTTAAAAATTGAATATAAACATTATATGAGCAAACTTCTCTTAAGTAATGAACTAAATCAATAATATTGTCCTTTGCATCGCCAAGCGGAACTTCTTCTACTTGCTTACGGCCTCCATTGAAGAACGTAAATCGATATTTCCCGCCCCATTTTGATTTTTGGCGAAGAACAGATCGCTAACGGCTTTTTCTAAGTCCACTACCCTAAACTCAGTTCCATAAGAAACTAAAATTCCGTCTTTGATAAGTACACCAAGTTTTTCATCCAAATACTCCGCATCATCCAATAAACGTTTCATATCATATTTGTAGTCAGGGAAAAGCTCATCAAAACGAGCATAATGTTGTTTGATGCGACGAACGCGAACGATTTGCCACACCAATACAATGACAAAGAACACAATCGCTACAAGTAACATTACGATATCGACAAACCTTTCCGCACTGTTCGTAATGGTTAAATAATGCGTTTTGTCCAATTTATCTAGAGGTGCCTGCACCGAAAGTGGGCTAAGTTTGAATTTCTCTTCAAATGCTTCCTTCATTTCCGGCGTAATATGTGTTTTACGCTGGATTTTCCTGTTTTCTTCTTCTCAGGAACTACGCGTATATTCAAGTAGAAGTCTGATGTGGCGAGTGCGTTCGTTTTCTCAGAAAGCGCCTCTTTAAACTCTAGAATTTGCTTAATTTCAGAAGCATCTGTTCTTAAGAATGACACTCCGTAATTGTGTTTCACTAAATAATAAGTTTCATCGTCTATCTCAAGCGGGCTTGGGTCAATATCTAACACTTTAATCGAGCTAGATGAGGAATCATTTTCCATTTCATAAATAACTCCATTTTCGTATAAGTCACGTCCGCTCATAAAGCCAAACGACACTACAACGCCCACCATCGCCACTGTTAAGCCTAACAGGACGGTAAAAATCCACATCCCCCAAGTTCTTCTAAAAATCCCTTTATGCAAAAAATATTCCACCTTCTTATTCAAAATTCTGTTCCCACTCGTCCACTATCTCTATCAGAGCAAGAGTAGTCAGATATTTGAAGAAACGATATTGCGCTTCAATCACATCACTATTAATGTCTAATTGTAGTGAAGATCCCGAATGGAAGAATAGCTTCGCCTTATAACGAAGGTGCCCTTTCCTGCTCGTTCGAAACAATTTAATTTGATCGATACTTTTTACCGAAACAACTGAAACTCCGAACCGTATAGCACGAGAACATCTTGGTGAACTAACATTCGTAGCGAGGGGGCCCCATAGTCTGCATCTTTCACTAATCGCTCTGGTTGATTCGCATAATCTGGAAAAAATGTATTAAAGAGTTTAAACTGTCTACGTAAATAGAAAATCCTTTTTGATTGTATTGATGAAGAAAAAAACAATGCTACAAGCCCCACCAATACAGGTTTCACGAGAAAATGAGCTCCCCTCTGTCGTCCATCAAATCAAGAAGATGCGTCGTATCGACAGTAGCCCCTCCTTTTGAAAGGTCGCTTTGATTAAATCTCTCTTGAATGATATCCTTAAATTCTTTGCTAATAATGACGATATCTGAGCTTTTCTTTTCTCCTGCGAATTTCAGGAAGCACCTGTACATGAAGGTAAAAGTCAGAAGATTCTAAAGGATTTTCTTGAGGAGCAAGTACTTCTTTCGCCTCAAGTAGTTTATTTACGCTTACTTTAATGACGACCTTCATGGCTGTGACACCATATTCATGTTTGACTAAATAATAAGTATTATTCTTTCTTTCAATCGGGTTAGGGTCAATATCCAACACTTTTATCGCTAATACATCATCACTATTCTCTGCCTTATAGACATAACCTTGCTGATACAATTTTTCAGGGTTCGTATTCATATGAATTGCTGGCTGTATATCAAAATAGCAAACAACCGATAACACAATAACGATACACCAGTCAAATAGCGTCCTAAAAAATATCTTTTTGTTCATCTTACTCTCCGTTAATTATCCTAGGAGTCTAAAATCTACTTTCAATCCTAAGTTGTATTCTTCGTTTAAATATTCCACAAGATCTTTGAGACGTAATAATTGTCTTCTAAAGAGAATCGAATCGTATTTCTTATTTGCATATTCAAAACGTAAATGAACTCTCATGCCGCCTTTTCTTCTGTTCTCAAACACGAGATATGCCTTGCTGACTTCTGATAAGTCGATGACCGTAAAGTTAATGTCGTAGCTTACAAGAATGCCTTCCATCACAAGAATCTTGAGTTTTGGATCCACATATTCTGCATCATCCAGCAACTGCTTCATATTGTTCGCATACTCAGGGAAGTACGCATCAAATCGAGCATACTGGGCCTTCAAGCGACGCGTTTGATAAATTTGGAACCCGATGAGCCCAAGAACGATGGCAAGCATGACAAACGTGAATGCCGAATCTCCCCATTGATCTTCAGAAGTGGTCAACTTCAAGATTCTGGATTCATCGATTTTCGTCTTAGTATTTTCTGAATACAGCGGGCTCTCTTTATATTTCTTGTAAAAGGCATCTTTCATCTCAGGCGTCACATTCACCTTGACGTTTGACCCTTTCCCTTTTCTTTGCTCTGGCGTTACACGCACACTCAAATAAAGATTAGATGCTTCGAGTGCATTCTCTGCGTTTCCGGCAGCTTTCTTTTGCTTCTAAAACATTGCTCAATTCATCTGATTTTTGCCTCGAAAAACCGCAACACCTCGCTCATGTTTCACTAAATAATAGTGGTGCCCATTTAACACCAGCGGTTCTGGATCGATATCCATTACCTTAATCGCTACTGACGAACCCTTATCTGTTACGTAGTAAACTTCATTGGCTTTGTATAAGTCTTCTGCGCTTTGAAACGATTTGAACCCAGCACGTGCTATAATCACCATCACTACAGCCATTATCGCTACTACAACCCATATCGGACCTGTTCTTCTTCCATACCCTTTATGCATTTTGACCCCTGCTTTCTATTGAATTTTTGACTCATCTTCATTAAACCGCATACACATTACCATTGAAACGGTATCGATATTTTTGGTCCCTTCTTTTTCATTCAAATACTCCACTAATTGGCGAACGTTTTTCTGGACGATTCTTCAATTGAATGGTGACTTTCTTATTCCCGCAAAATGCAAAATCAATGGCATAAGTGACACTGCTTTTTACCTTTTGGCGACGAACTTCAACATTTCGTACTTCCCGCAGCTTAATCACTCTAAAATCGTTATTATAGCAAACGAATTTGTGGTCCTTCACTAGTACTTTTAGCTTAGGATCAATAAAATCCGCATCCATTGCTAAAAGCCTTAATATTTTTGGACGTATCGCGGAAACTCTTTATCAAACACCTCGTATTCTTCCTTCAATGTACGTACTCGTCTTTTTCGCTCCGAAAAAGAAGGTCACGGCTAATAGAATCGCAAAGAGTGTAACCCCTGATTCTAACAAACGATTCGTAAAGGATGTCAGCGTCAAATAATGAAGGAAGTCTAGCGGTAGAGAGTCCCCGACCGGTAAGAGAGTTCCCTTCTTATATTGGGTCGCAAAGTCTTCCAGCAATACTGCTGGTATATGAACGGTAGTACTTCCTCTACGTCCTTTTTGTCACTGCTGGCGTTACACGAACATTTAAATAAATATTGGCTTCTTTTAAAGGCTCCCAGCCCTCTGGATTCTCTTTCTTCAAGTCGAGTAATTGTTGAATGTCTTTGGCAGATGCTTGAAGCGGCGTAACCCCATTTTCATGCTTCACTAAGTAATATTCTTTTCCATCGTAAGTGAGGGGCCTCTGAGTCTATATCCAACACCCGAATCGCAACAGAAGTTCCTGCATCATTCAAATGATAAATGTCTCCGGCCTTATAGAGCGACTCTCCTCCCATGTATCCTTTCACGGTTCCAGAAAAAAAGAAAATCCCTAACAGAACCCAAATGAGAGAGGACCCCCAGAGAAAGATTGTTCTTCGCACGTACCCTTTATGCACCTTTATTTCCTACTTTCTATTGATATTTTTCCAATCGTCCCTAATCTTAACTGGGACGAAGTAATTCACTTTTTCGAACGAGACGATACTTTTTCTTCTAGCGTTTTTTTCCATACGTATTTGGAACAAAGGAACGTCTTCTTGTCTTAAACATAAACTTGATTCCATAATACACACGGCGACCTGTACTCGTACGGTATAGATGAATTTCTTTTTAATTCTTTTAGCGGAATCACTGTAAAATGACTTCCGTAAAAGATGAGTACTTCTTTTTACGATCATCGCTTCGAATTTTTCATCGACATAGTCTGCTTTTTTTCTTTAAAAATCTATTTGTTCCCCATTCGTTATTCGGGAAGAGCGCATCTAATTTCTTAAATGCGAAATAATATTTCACCGATAATCCGATGACTTGCCCTAGCATCAGGAGAACGATTGCGACCATCGCTAGTTGGAATAAGAGGATTGGATGTGTCCAAACATCGACATCTTGGTAAAAAAATTAAATTGTTCAAACGTTTTAAAAATCAAGCATTAGAGCTATTGCCAAGAGTACGATGCTCCCTGCAAATAACAATAAATAACCTTTCATTCGAGAAAAAATTCGTTAAACATCGATATACCTCGTTTGTATTATGTATGTATTATACTAAGTTTTTCTTTATTTGTATAGCTTTAACGGCTGAAAACACAAAAAGAGTGAGAAGAAATGGAATCACCTCTTCTCACTCTCTAAAACTTTAATGATTAAGCGTCTGCCTCTTCGCGTTTGGCTTTAATTTCATCAATTAAGCCTTGTAATTCTGCTTCGTCGAAATGATATTTCTCGCCACAGAAATGACACACAACTTCGGCGCCGTGATCTTCGTCAATCAAGTGTTGTAAGTCATCTACCCCAATCGACATCAAGCCTGCGCTGAAACGTTCACGCGTACATCCACAATGAAACTTCACAGGCATCTCTTCTAACTCACGAATGTTTTTCTTCGCCGAGTAATCGATTTAAAATATCGCGCGGTTGTTCTTGTTGGTCAATCAATTTTGAAACCATTGGAATCTCGCTAATACGACGTTCGATTTCTGAAATTGTCGCTTCGCTGGCACCTGGTAATAATTGAATCATGAAGCCGCCTGCTGCACGAACCGTTTCATCCGGATTCACAAGAACCGACACCCCAACAGCTCCATTAATTTGTTCTGAGACTGCTAAGTAATACGTGAAGTCCATTCCGAGTTCTCCGTCCACGATTGGCACTTGACCAGAGAATGGTTCTCTCATATTTAAGTCTTTGATGACGGTAATCGTTCCATTTGTCCCAACGACACCACGGACATCTAATTTTCCTTTGTCGTTTAACTCAAGGCTAACATGAGGATTCGTAATATACCCACGCATCTCTCCTCGACCGTTTGCATCGGCCATGATTTTTCCACCAGGGCCATCCCCGTTCACTTGAACCGTGATGCGTTCGTCACCTTTTAAGCTACTTGCTAATAATTGTGTTCCGATAATAGTACGCCCCATCGCTGCTGTTGCAGAACTCAAGTGTCGTGTCTGCGTTGCGCTTCTGCGATTGCGTCTGTGGCAACCATGGCAACGGCTTTGACCTCATCATTGAACGCTAATACTTTTTAATAATGAATCTGCCATTTGTCTCTCCTTTTTTTAAAGGAAAAAGAGCTGTGACAACAGCCTCAGCTCTCCTACCCTTTTGTGTTATTCGTTTTCTGATGGTCCTTCAAAAATCGCTAGGAGCAGTCGTCACATCTGCAACTTCCACTTCTTCGTCCTCTTCTGGAACCTCTTTGCCTTCAGCTTGTTCCGCATCGCGTTTTGCTAAGGCTTTTTTCGTTTCTTCAAAACTTGCCGCTTCTGTTTCACTTGGATATTCATCTTCAGCGACTGGAGCTGGCATTTCACCTGTTTCGAAAAGTGATTTAATTGTACGTTCATCTAATGTTTCTAATTCTAGAAGTTTTTGAGCAATTAATTCTAATTGGTCTTTATGTTCTTCAAGAATTTGAAGAGCTTTTTTTCATGCGCTTCTTTCATAATACGACGAACTGCATTGTCGATTTCAAAGGCCACTTGATCTGAGTAACCTTTTGTTTGACCATAGTCACGTCCGATAAATACTTGATGATTTCCTTCGTATTGAACAGTTCCTAATTCGTCCACCATTCCGTACTCTGTAATCATGCTACGAACGATACCTGTTGCTTGTTCAAAGTCGTTAGAGGCTCCTGTAGTCTTCACGCCAAAGATAAATTCTTCAGCAGCACGACCACCAAGAAGTCCAACTACTTGTTCAAACAATTCTTCTTTTTGTCATTAAGAAACGATCTTCTTTTGGAAGCATAATCGCATATCCGCCAGCGCGTCCACGAGGGACAATCGTTACTTTATGAACCACACGCGCATCGCTTAAGACCATACCAACAATTGTATGACCTGCTTCGTGGTAAGCCACCATTTCGCGTTCTTTCTTGCTGATTGCACGGTCTCTCTTAGCCGGACCAGCAATCACACGGTCATGTGCTTCATCCACGTCTAATGCGTCGATAGCAGTTTTATCACGACGAGCCGCTACTAAAAGCTGCTTCGTTTAATAAGTTTTCAAGTTCAGCCCCAGAGAATCCTGGAGTTTGTTGCGCAATTACTTTTAAGTCCACGTCTTTTGCAAGTTTCTTGTTACGAGCGTGTACTTTCAGAATCGCTTCACGGCCTTTCACGTCTGGACGACCTACTAAGATTTGACGGTCAAAACGTCCTGGACGAAGTAAGGCTGGGTCAAGTACGTCTGAACGGTTTGTTGCGGCAATCACGATGATTCCCTCAGTTCCTTCGAACCCGTCCATTTCAACTAGTAATTGGTTTAATGTTTGTTCACGTTCGTCGTGTCCGCCGCCCATTCCGGCACCACGTTGACGACCAACTGCATCGATTTCGTCGATAAAGATAATTGCTGGAGCGTTTTTCTTCGCGTTTTTCGAATAAGTCACGAACACGGCTTGCCCCAACCCCTACGAACATTTCTACGAATTCAGAACCTGAAATCGAGAAGAATGGTACGTTTGCTTCACCGGCAACGGCTTTCGCAAGAAGGGTTTTACCTGTCCCTGGAGGCCCCTCAAGAAGTACCCCTGCAGGAATACGAGCACCAAGCGCTGTAAATTTACGTGGGTCTTTTTAAGAATTCAACTACTTCCACAAGCTCTTGTTTTTCTTCTTCAGCACCGGCTACATCAGAGAAGCGTACTTTTTACGTTTTGTTTCTTCTGATTTGTTGCACGGCTCTTACCGAAGTTCATTGGATTGTTACGTCCGCCTTGGCCACCTTGGCTCATAAACATTGTATAGAGTAAGAACCCTAATATGCCAAGTGGTAATATGACTTGTAATAATACAGAAATCCATACGCCTGTTGAACTTTCTGGTAAAGTTTCAACCTTTGTATTTTTAGCTTGAGCCGCTTCATTGATTTCTTTAATCGTTGAGTCGTTTGGTAAGACCGTTGTTTTGAAGTTTGTGCTCTTTGTTGTACGGTTATCAAAAATAGATAAGCCATTTTGGTTTTTAGCTTCTTCTGTTGTTTGCTCTTTCGGATTTGTATATTCCCCAGTAATGGTATATACAGAATTCGAATATTGCATCTTAATATCTTTGATTTCGCCACTTTTCAGACTTTGCATAAATTCTGTGTATGAAATATCCGCTATAGGACCTTTTTGATCCCCATTAAACATTCCAACAAAAATGACAATGGCACCGAAAATCAAGATATACAGTAAGCTAGATCTTAATATTGATCGATTGTTATTATTATTCATTTTGCCTCCCCATCTTCTTATAAAAGAAGAACGATAGTTTACTTCACTACCGTTCTATCATAACATATTTGACTTTTATTGACGAATAGTTTAACTCTTTCTTAATCTTCATAGAATTCTGGTTTTAAAACACCGATACATGGTAAGTTGCGGTAGAATTGTTTGAAGTCTAATCCGTATCCTACAACAAATTTATTAGGAACTTGAACCCCAACGTAATCTGCTTCGATAGCTTCTTCACGACGTTCTGGTTTGTCTAATAAAGTCACCACTTTTACACTTGCTGCTTGGCGGTGTTTTAATAATTCAACCACATGTTTTAAAGTACGGCCTGTATCGATAATATCTTCCACAATAATAACGTGACGATCTTTAACGCTTTGACCTAAGTCTTTTAAGATACGTACTTCGCCGCTTGATTCGAATTCATTTCCATAACTAGATACATCCATGAAATCAATTTCTAAGTTGCAGTCCATTGCGCGGACTAAATCTGCCATAAAAGAAAAATAGCACCCTTTAAGAATACAAATGACTAACGGATCTTTACCGCGGTAATCTTCCGCTAACGTAGCACCTAATTTCTTGATTGTTTCTTGTAACTGTTCTTCTGATACTAAAATTTCTGACATATCATTTTTTAACATGTGTGCACCTCGTTTTGTTTTCGTAAGATAGAATCATTTTACCAGTTTCCTCTTCAAAGAACAACGGTTGAGCATAGCGATATCCCAAAAATTGCGCGAATTTTTCGAGGCGTCCTCCAACACCCATATTTCCTTGCGTTCTTCTAGTGGAATCTTCGAATTGATAAACCATCTTGAGAGTTTTTGATGCTTGGTTTCACCTGCATCTAGCGCGATTATGTCTCCTGGTTTTGCATGACGAATCGTCAGCGGGAAGTCCTTTGGATAGACAGGAATGGTAAACTCGGAAGCTGTCTTTCCTGTAGTGAGCAAGATTTGTTCATCTTCGTTTGGACGAATTAAGGTATCTTCCGGTTTTTTTCCAATACATATTCGATATTTGGAACGACTTTTTGACGTCCCTTTTCAAACGAACATTCCTCGTAACGCTTCTTGAACTTCCAGCCATTTGGGAGGTCCAGCGTGAGTTGTGCCTTGTCGGAACCAACCTTTTCTAAGATTTGCTCCATCTGCACCACAGAAATCGTCGTATCCATTTGCATCAGTACTTGTTGCAAGAGTAGTCGTTGCATTTCGATTGGTTCTTTGAGGAAGGCTTCCCGATGGAATGTGACTTTCTTCTTCCTCTTTGGAAAAAGCTGTTCTTGTTTTTTTCTTCTAGGATGGGCATCAAGCACGCTACAGCATCCGCAATCATTTGCGCACTCTTTTTGGAAGTGGCTTCCGACATTTGGATTTTCCTCTTTTAAGAACGGGAGGACATGATGACGATATCTATTTCTTGTATAATCATCCGACTCATTCGATTCATCTTCTAAATAAGGGATGTCATGCTTCTTGGCTACTTGATATAGTTCTTTTTTTCTCAAAAAGATAGGAATGGACGTAAAATGTCCAACTCTTTTCACGTAGCGTTTTTTTCCTTCATCCCAGAAAGACCTTCTAGCGTACTTCCACGTGACCATTTCATTAAAACGGTCTCCAATTGGTCATCTTGGTGATGCGCCAATACTAAATAGTCAGCTTCATGCTTTTTTTGTCACCTCGCGGAAGAAATCATACCTGAAATCACGCAACGATTTCTCAGAAGTCGTCTCTCCCTCTACTTCGTGCCAATTCCTTGTCTCGATTGAAATTTGATGAAGCTTGCAAAAACGATGAACTAGTTGCTCCTCGTCTTCTGCTTGGGCTCTCAGACCATAATTTACATGGGCCACTACGAGTCGATCTTTTGCATCGTCTCCAAAAAGAGTGATCATCGCATTCAAAAGAACCATCGAATCGACGCCCCCGGATACGGCAAGCACATATTTTTTCTCAGTATAGTTTTCTACATTTCTTCTAAAAAACGCTGTTAATTGATGTTGCATTAGCCTCTCCTTTCTGTCAAAAAAATCTCCTCCAGTTTTCACCAGAAGAGATTGATGGTTTCATTATGAACGGCGACCGCCACGGCCCCCACGTTTCCCTTCAGTGTTACGTTTCAATGAAGTTAAACGGTCTTCAGAGTCTTTCAAGAAGGAACTCATTAGAGAATCGAAAATCTGTTGCTTTTTGCTTGCGAAGGAGATTTCTTTTCGTATGGAGCTGAAGTTCTGCTAGCAGAGTGATTTTTCTTAAAGTCTTGAGAGTCATTACGCGGTGTGAAAGGTTTCTTTGCACGTGGTTTGTCCGCTGAATCTTCTTTTGGTTTATCAACGGCACGACGAATTGAAAGGCTAATTTTGCCATCATCCGCAATCGTCATGACTTTCACTTTAACCTCGTCTCCAACTTTTAAAACTTCTTTGATATCTTGAATGTATGAATCAGACACCTCGCTGATGTGAACAAGACCTGTCTTACGATCTCCTAAATCCACAAAAACTCCAAAATTTGTAATTCCAGTAACTTTACCAGGGATTACGTTTCCTACTTCGATTGACATATAAAAAGCGTTCCTCCTTCATTATTCCCTTTTCGATACACGCTTGACGTATCAAAAAGATTCATTGCCTAACGGTTTTGAGTCGTCACCTTAACAACAGTTTCCCCTTGTTCGACTTCTTCTTTTGCTTGTTGTGCTTTATGCTCTGCAGTGTCATTAGGCGTACTGAAGATGATTTCTCCAGTTTTGCTTAAATAATATTCACTACGTGCTAACTTCGCGATATATTCATCGCTTTGAAGAAGTTCCACTTGCTGTGTTAACGATTCTTTTTGCTTTTCAGCAACTTCTTTTTTTCAGCCTTTGCTTGTGCAATTTTTTTGATCTAATTGATTTGCTTGGCTAAATTGGTTCCCAATCCCGACAATCATCGATCCTGAAAATGGCAATCACACCGACTAAAATCAGTTTAGTCAATAGTGAGTGACTCTTGAAAACGGGAGTAGAAGGTTTTTTCTGATTTAACTTGTTGTTCATTGAAATTACATTCGAATTTCTTTGTTGTGTTTCTTTCGTCACCTTAATTGTCTCCTTTTTTACTTATACAAACTGAGTATAACAAGAATGACGCTCATCGTCCATGGTTACACTAAGATTTTTTATAAATTTTTGTAAACTTATTTTGAACTCCCTTTTTTTGTCAAAAATTAACCCCGTCGAAAAAATCTAAAGACAAAAAATGATTCCGCAAAGACTAACGGATTCTATAATAACAGTAATGTGTTACGCATCGAATGTGAATTACGCGGAGTAGGGCTTGTACCTTACTCCGCGTTTGAAGCTTCGAAGGTGAGAGACATAAGGCTCGAACCGGTGCAACATTACAGTTATTATGAAGACATCCGTTAGGATAAGCGGAATCATTTGTTGTATATCTTTATTTTTTAGTTAACATCTTCGGTACGGAGTTTCACGCGTTTAATGACCACTTGATTTTCCGTTTCGCGAATGTAGTTTTTCAAGTTCTCAATAATGATTTCTTCGTCATTATGAATGCGAATCACGAGCTCATATTTCTCACCATCGAGTTCACGCGCTTCGACTTGAATCGATTGATAATCTTCAAAGTGGCAGTAATTATAAATCGACTGCACAATGGTTGGGTCTGGAATCTCACAGTAAATATTTACTTGACGTTGTTTTCCTTGCAAGATTGGTTGATACGCTAACTTTTGGACGATGACTATAATTGCGGCGCAGACAGAACCGAAGAACCAGAATCCTCCGCCAATCGCTAGTCCAATTCCGGCTGTGGCCCAAATTCCTGAAGCGGTGGTCAGTCCACTCACGCGTTTTTCACGCATGAAGATGATTCCCCACCGATAAAGCTGATACCGCTGACCACTTGAGCAGCTACACGCGCTGTATCGTAATGCGGTGTATCAATGAAGGCTTCCTTTGATATAATCATCATTAAACAAGAAGTGAGCGCCACAATCATGTGGGTTTTAACCCCTGCTTGTTTATTTCTGGAGGTACGTTCGTAACCGATGGCAAGTCCACAAATACATGAAATTAAAATCGCCAAAAAGTGACGTAATTCCATCATTGCATTAAATGGTTGAAAAATTAATTGCATTTTAAATCCACGGTTTTCCCTCCTTATTTCTTTTTAAAAAAGTACTATTTATATTACTCTTTTTATTTTTGTCAACAGAAAACGCATTCAAAACAAATAGATTTCTACATTAAAAAGAATACGACAAACTTGCCGTATTCTCCCATTCATTATAATTCTAAAGGCTCTTCTTTAATCAGCTTCTCTTCAAGAATCGTGAACATTTCCTTAGCGTCTTCTTTTCTCGTTGAATCTAGCAATGCTTCAACTTGTACTAAGACATGTTTGTTCCCGAATTGAATCGCGATTTTATCTCCGACTTTGACGTCTGTTGAAGATTTCGCCACTTTATCATTGATAAACACACGTCCCTTTGTCGGCTACTTCTTTAGCAACCGTACGGCGTTTGATTAATCGTGATACTTTTAAAAATTTATCGAGTCTCATCATTTTCCTCTTTTCTACTAAATTTACGTAATAAAGTCTTTCCTTTTGGAATTAGTACCCATTCGCGTTTGGTGAATAAATTCCATTTCATCGTTCCTGCCAGGAAAAATCGCAACTCCTATAAAGGCAAAGACGATTGAAAAGACAAAGGCCATCGTTCTGGAATCCTGCAACCCCTGCAAAATGCCATGCTCCGTATGATAATACCGAAACAATGACCGTCATGCCAAGTGCAATGCCTGTAAGTAACTGCATAAAATTCCCGTCACGTAAGACACTAATCATAATCTCTTTTGCAAAAGCCATCATCACAACCATCATCACGCAAAGTCCTAGTGCTGTCGCCAGACTTGCGCCAAGCGTTCCGAACATCGCTACGAATAAGTAGTTCGTACTTGCTTTCACTACGAGCCCTGCTGTGAGTGCTAGTAGCGTTTTGGGATATTGATGTTGACTTTGGAAAATGCCGTGCAGCGACATAATCACAGATGCAAAGAAAATACTTGTAACGTAGACAAGAAGCACTGCCTGACCCTTCGCATCTCCAAAGAGCGCGGTATTTAACCATGGCAAGATCGCAATCATCCCCATCGTTGCGACTACCGAGAACGTCATCGTCATGCGAAGAAGCGACGCGGATAGTCTCTTAAATTCTAAGTCGTGTCCTTTCTTAAAGGCGCGCGATAACATCGGCATATAACTAGATGAAAATCCGACCCCGACCACCATTCCTAATTGCACAAGTGGCTGCCCCCGGTCGTAAATTCCCTTGAGGTCTTTTGCCACTTCTGGAAGAATTCCTTTGTCTGTTAACACATTATACACAGAGAACGAATCCACCAATTGGAACAAGACTAAGATTGAACTGAGTAGGCAGATGGTTCCCCCTTCAAAAGCAAATCGTTTAAAGAGATGCCCAAATGTCGGTACTTCCATTTCTACTGGCGTAATCGTCAAGCTATCGAGCGGATCTTTCGTTTCTTTCAATACATAATACAGCATCACAAGAATCGCAAACACGGCCGCAATCGTCGCACTCGACATCGCCCATGTGCCCATCGTGTAATAGTCTGAAATGGTGCTACCAAACAGACTCGCCACAAAGAGAATCACCGCGACACGAACAACCTGCTCCACCACTTGTGAGATGGCAGTCGGCATCATTCTAAAGCTTCCTTGGAAATAACCCCTTGTGATAACCAAAAACGGCATCAATAGAAACATCCACGAAACGCTTTGGACGACTGGCAAGAGTTCAAAGTCGCCCATCCAATGCGCAATCATTCCCGCTCCCAAATGGAGAAAGGCAAAAATCCCCACTCCAACGAGGCTTGCGATAACGAATAGCTGCTTCAATAATTTCTTTAAATGTGTCGACTCCAAGTATTCCGCAACGACATTAGATACGAAAACTGGAAATCCCGTTAATGCAAAGGTCATGCCGATTCCATAAATAGGATACACCTGTTGGTATACATAAAATCCGGTGTTGCCTACCATGTTTTGGAAAGGAACTCGGTACACCGCGCTCAGAATCTTTGCGATAAACGCGGCAATCGAGAGCGCAATCGCCCCTTGCATCATCCCTTTACTATTTATCTTCTTCATGTTTTTCCTCATCGCGGGCTAAAATTTCCCCGCATGTTTTTACAAACAGTTTAACTTGCTCCAGCCATAAGTCAACAGGCTTTTGCGTGATATTTAATAAAATCTGAAGACTTTCGCCCTTGTTGGCCACTTGTGCAGGTAATTTCACTGGACCAAGCGCTTCAAAGACTGGCACCCCTTGCAAGCGAGTCGCACTTGGCGGTGCAATCGTAATCGTCACCGAATTATCTTTACGCTTAATCGATACGACGTCAATCTCGTTGGCGTAATGCTTAATCAATCCAACTTCTGCTAATGCGCTCACTTCATCTGGGAAGTCCCCGAAGCGGTCGATAAAGTCATCGAGCAATTCTTCATAAGCTTCTACGCTGTCAATCGAGCGAATGCGTTTATACATCTCGATTTTTGACGTTCGTCTTGAATATAACTTGCTGGAATATACGCATCAATTTGTAAGTCGATTTCAACCGTTTCTTCATCCGACTTCACTTCTTTTCCTTGTTTCTTCAACACGGCTTCACTTAATAATTGAGAATATAAGTCGAATCCGACCGAATCGATAAATCCGTGTTGTTGTTTTCCAAGTAAATTCCCTGCCCCACGAATCGAGAGGTCACGCATGGCAATCTTGAATCCAGAGCCGAGTTCTGTAAAGTCGCGCATCGCTTGCAGACGCTTCTCGCTGACTTCGGTTAAGACTTTATCTGGTTGATACATGAGGTACGCATAGGCAATACGATTTGTACGCCCGACACGTCCACGCAATTGATACAACTGCGAAAGCCCCATATGATCGGCATTTTCAATAAAGAGGGTGTTTACGTTTGGAATATCCACCCCAGTTTCGATAATCGTGGTCGTCACTAAGACATCGTATTCCCCTTCGATAAATTGGAAGAGAATATTTTCAAGCGTCGTCTCACTCATCTGACCATGAATCACACCAACACGACATCCTGGAACAAGCGCTCTAAGTTCATCCGCCTTCTTCTCAATCGTTTCGACACGATTATATAAATAGAAGACTTGTCCGCCACGAGCCATCTCACGTTCGATGCCGTCACGAATCGTCATTGGATTTTGTTCCATCACGAAAGTTTGAACCGGATAACGGTTTGCTGGTGGCGTCTCGATGACAGATAAATCACGTACCCCAAGCATTGACATGTGGAGCGTTCTTGGAATTGGCGTTGCCGTGAGCGTCAATACATCCACTTGCGATTTCAATTGTTTCAAACGTTCCTTATGCTTCACTCCAAAGCGTTGTTCTTCATCGACAATGAGAAGTCCTAAATCTAAAAACTGCACATCTTTTGAAAGCAGACGGTGAGTCCCAATGACGATATCGACTGCGCCTTTGCGAAGCTTCTCAATCGTTTCTTCTTGTTCTTTTTTACTACGGAAACGACTTAATAATCCGATGGTAAATGGATAGTCCGCAAAGCGTTGTACGAAATTCTCGTAATGTTGCTCGGCAAGAATCGTTGTTGGTACCAAGACAGCCGCTTGTTTCCCATCCATGACCGCCTTGAAGACTGCACGCATGGCTACTTCCGTTTTCCCATATCCAACGTCCCCAACAAGCAGGCGGTCCATCGGTTTGTCCTTTTGCATGTCTTCCTTAATTTCCGCAACACTTCGCAGTTGGTCTTGCGTTTCTGTGTATGGGAAGGCTTGCTCAAATTCTTGTTGTTCCACCGTATCACGGCTAAACGCATACCCTTTTTCGGCGTCACGTTTGGCATAGAGTTCGATGAGTTCATCGGCGATATCTTCAATCTTGGCTGTTACTTTACGTTTCGTCTTCGCCCATTCCGTACCACCCAATTTATTGAGTTTTGGAACTTTGGCATCCGAAGACACATATTTTTGAACGAGCTTAATTTGAGAGACTGGAACGAATAAATTCCCGCCATCTTGATAGTGAATCGACATGTAGTCTTGGTGGATACCGCCGATTTCTAAGGTCTCCATCCCTTGGTACACACCGACCCCATGATTCACATGAACCACATAGTCCCCAACGGCTAACTCAGTGTAGCTCTTCAATCGTTCTGCGTTCGAGATTTTTTGATTTCGCGGTGCGCGTTTTGTGAGTTTATTGAACAATTCGCGTTCCGTTAAGATGGCAAATTTATCTTCTGGCAGTTCAAAACCATTGTGCATCTTACCGACCATGATTTGAAGTTGCCCTTCCAGTACCGTCCCGTTTGAAATCACACTCTTGATTTCAAAATCCGCAAAGGTTTGTTCGACCTTTTGTGCGCGTTTGGCGTCATCGACTAAGACGATAACCGTCGCACCTTGTTTCTTCCAACGGTCTGCTTCGACTTTCACCATCGGCATTTGCGAGAAGAACTGCGTCATGGTCCGTGTCGTAATCGGATGAATCGCATCGAGCGCGAGTCTTCCAAGCCCTTTTTGGAAAATCGCTAAATACGTTCTCTTTAATGGACTGTCTTTTAACACTTTTCGTCCATCTTGAACAAGCGACAATCCAGAAGCAATCGCACCCGTTTCAATATGGTGCGTCTTCCAATAACCTGCCTCTTCTTCTAATGTTTTTGCTCTTTTCGATAAAACGAGCGTAGTCATCAATAATGAGGTACGCATCTTTAGAAACATAATCTAATAAGCTGGTCTTCTCAGGATAAATACATTCCAAGAAGTACGTTAAATTTGATGGGATTTCCCCATTTTCTAATTGCGCATCGATGGCTTGCTGAATATTTTTAACTTGGTCTTTTCGTTCTTCACTTTGAGCCGCCTTCACGTCCTTTTCATAGAGCGCGTGAATTTTGTCTTTCGCCTTCCAGACAGCTTCCTTTTGAAGTGGCAAGTCTGTTGCTGGTAAAATGCGCACTTCTTGAATCACATCCATTGAACGTTGTGTTTCCGCATTAAACATACGAATCGAATCCACTTCCGTATCAAAGAAGTCCAGACGTAGTGGATACTCTTGGTCTAATGGATAAATATCGACAATACTTCCACGAAGCGCAAATTCACCAGGAGTCGCGACCATATTTTTCACGGCGATATCCTAATTCCACTAACTGCTCTACAAAGGCATCCATCGATTCGATTTCAGACCCCATCGACAGTTCAATCGAGCTCTTCTTCCATACCGCTACTGGCACTAAGAGCTTTTGAATCCCTGATAGTGGCACGATTACGATTCCTTTTTCTCCACGACTTAAGAAATCAAGCGTGCGAATGCGTTGGCTCACCACATCCGGTGACACTACCGGGAGAAATCCGCCGCAAGCGACTCTTCTACGGGAAGAGGTGGCACAACCTCATCGTCATACCACTCCTGATAACTCTTCGTAGGTTTGCGTTGCTTGTAAGAGCGTTGGCGTCACAATCACTAATTGCTTGTCCAATTTCTCAAATGCGCATGACTCGGCCAAATGCTTTACAGATCCACTGAGACCTAGCACGAGTTGACTCTCATGAAGACTAAGCGTATCGAACCACTCTTTAAATCCTTTCAGTTTACTAATGGTTTGGTGCAATAATTGTATAATGTTCTCCTTTTTCCAACGACAAAAGAGACCGCAAAAATTTTGCAGCATCTCTTTCTCTCTATTTGTTAATTAAATTGATTCATTGTTTTGACGAAATCATCCGTTTCAATCCACGAACGAATCGCATCGACACTCTTTTGCACGGCAAAAATAATGTCCTCTTCTTCCTCTTTTTCAAAACGGTTGAGCACATGTCCTACGACCGATTCGCCCATCTTTTGGACGACCAACCCCACTTTTATACGGTTAAACTCGCTCGTCCCCAGGCACGAAATAATACTCTTGATTCCGTTATGTCCTCCAGCACTTTCCTTTTTGACGAAGACGAATCTTTCCAACCGGCAGATCCATATCATCATCAAACAACCAACAGAGTCTTCGATTCCAATCTTAAAAATAATTCATCAGCGGACGAGATCGCTTCCCTCCCGATAAGTTCATAAACGTTAATGGCTTCACTGAAGATGACTTTCTCGCCACCGAGTTTGTACCTGCGCAAAAAACTGCATCGAAGAGTGCCTTATCAAAAATCAAACTTCTCTTGATAGGCCACTTCATCCATTGTCATGAATCCGACATTATGTCTTGTCCCTTTATACTTTTGCTCCAGGATTCCCTAGACCAACGACTAATTTCATACTTTCACCTATTCTTTTTCTTCTATTTTGCTATTATACCATACCCTACACTGTCCCGTTATTAATTCACTTTTTCACGAAATTGTGTTTTTATGTATTATTTGTCATAAAAAGAGCCTTTTGAAAATCAATTTTTCAAAAAATCGTGCTATACTTATTTATGGATATTCCATCACTAATTTTTAGGAGGTATGAATATGGAAAAATCTCAAAAACATAGTAATAAAGTAATTTTTAGTCGGTGACGGTGCCGTTGGTTCTAGTTATGCATACGCACTTGTATTACAAAGGATTGCAGAAGAACTAGGAATTATCGACATCAATTTCGAGAAAAGAAGGCGATGCGTTAGACTTATCACATGCCTTAGCTTTTCAATGCCTAAAAAGATTTATGCAGCAACATATAGAAGACTGCCACGACGCAGATATCATGTATATCACAGCAGGTGCTCCTCAAAAACCAGGAGAAACTCAAAAGCTTGGACTTAGTTTTCTAAAAACTTAAAAATCTTGAAAAACATCGTGAGACTCTATTATGGCGAGCGGATTCAACTGGAATCTTCCTAATGGCGACTAACCCGGTAGATATCTCTAACTTACGCAACTTGGAAATTCTCAGGACTTCAAAAGAACGCGTTATCGGATGCTGGTACTTCTTTAGACAGTGCTCGTTTCCGTCAAACCATCGCTGAATTAGTTGGCGTTGACGCACGTAACGTTCACTGGATATATCATGGGTGAACACGGGGATACTGAATTCCCAGTTTGGTCACACTACGAAACGTCAGCGGTTTACAAATCTATAGAATGGGTTCGTCAAAATCCACACGTTGATGAAGAAAAATTAGTTGAAGTATTCTTCCAGTACGTGACGCGGCTTATGAAATCATCGCTAAAAAGGTGCGACTTACTACGGTATCGGTGCTACTCTAGCGCGTATTACAAAAGCCATCTTAAACAACGAATGCCATCTTCCCATTATCAGGTATACCTTGAAGGTCAATCATCGGACAAGATGATATTTTCATCGGAGCTCCAGCCGTTATCGGACGTGGAAGAATTCGTCAAATCATCAATCCTCTCAGCTGACTCTGAACAAGAGAAAAATGGACTGTATCTGCGAAAACATTGAAGTCAATCTTACGATGCTTTTCGAAAAATTAGAAGCAGAAAACAACTAATAAAACAATAAAACACCGTACCAAGAAATTGGCACTGACCCCCGTAAATGAGAATTAAATAAAAACACCTCCAAGTTGGATTTGGTACAATATTATCAAATCGCTATGGAGGTGTTCTTTTATGAGTTAAAACTCGTGTTGCTTATTCAGTCGATACTAAAAATAAAAGCCATCAGAAATGAAATTACAGGGATATAGTACAAAAACAAATAATGCTCGAGTTAAATATCAGCATCAAGTGAAAAACATGGTTTTAGATGGTATAAAATGGAGAAAACTCATCGTTTTCACCAACAGGTGGGTAAACAATATTCTATACGAGAAAGGAATGGCTAAACTTCTGAAATCAATCGATTAAAATTAGAATTACGAAGAAAAAGAAGTGAATTAGAAAATATTATACAAGGAATTGGAAAGGAAGTGTCGCCTCAAGCAGTTGTAAGTAGTGGAAGAATTGAAAGATAAATATACCGTACATTTAATTTCTGTTCCCTGCCTTATGTAACACCTATATCTACTTACTATCAGATGGAAAAAGAAGATTTTCTCAACAGTTATTGGAAAAACAATCGGCAAAAATTTGCTAAGAAAAACAAATTTATTTATGGATACAGAAAGATTAAATCATTTAATTCAAAAGGAATTAAATCAGTTATTAACCATAAGGTTGTGCAGCGGATTATGCAGAAAAATGGTTGGAATTGTAGCGAGTAAGACCGAAAAAGCTATCAAAATAGGTAAAACCATTTTCAATTACTGACAATACTCTAAACAGAAATTTTTCAGCGGACAAACCCTATGCAAAAGTTGACTACTGATCTCACATATTTATCTTTCGGCCCTAAACAGTTTATATTTATCGTCAATGCATGGATTTACATAGTGGAGAAATACTTGCTTATACAATTGGTCCTAAAACAAGATACTAAGTTTGTGTGGATACATTAAATCAAATTGACTTACCCTAGGATGTTCTACTACATAGTGATCGAGGCAGCGTTTATACTTCTGCTGAATATTACAATTTATGTAAAAGACATTATCCGCAGTATGTCCGTGAGACACCCGCCAGATAAATGCACCTATATCGAAAACCGAACCTTCCACGGGTGCAAGCTTTTCTACATAAAGATAAATGGCAACACAATAACTTCTTATAATTCAAATTATGAAAATTTTGTAAAATATTATAGTAGAAAACCAGAATCCAAAGCAAGGAACGGACTACCTCTCCGGTTAGATACAGGCGGTGGCATTCGAGACATGTTTCATTAAATTCTCTTTGAGTCAGTCATGTGGC